>Ga0209291_1000292_pt1 | contig 49630 bp, 42 predicted proteins | sample GOMGulsemesocosm_FD_184633 | JGI IMG/M metagenome (GOLD analysis project Ga0209291, IMG submission 184633) | Methane-oxidizing microbial communities from mesocosms in the Gulf of Mexico - GOM9B Gulf of Mexico (SPAdes) (version 2) | ecosystem: Environmental > Aquatic > Marine > Cold seeps...
GGCTTTAAAGTCTGTTTGAATGAGCAGTGCGATAATACCATTCCACTATGTGATAAATGCGGCGCACAAATGACGTTACGCAAGGGTCCCAGAGGTGAGTTTTGGGGCTGTCGTAATTATCGCGGTACAGAGAGTCCAAGTTGTGGCAATACAAAGCAACCTGATGAGATAGCATTGTAATAATCCTATTGTATCTTTATAGGTACATATGAGGGTACATAGAACCTATTAGCTTCTGTAAACATGATCGTTCATTTCGGCACTTGTTCGCTACAGCGCTCTAACACGCACATCTATGTGCCTACATGGATGTAGGTACTTAGGTTTTGTCTGGAACAAAAAACCTGGCATGGCTCCGCGGCATTGCTTACAGGGATGTAAGTACTTATGTTTTGCAGGAGCAAGAAACATGACCGTTCATCTCGGCGCTTGTTCCCTACAGCGCTCTAACACGCACATCCATGTGCTAGCTGAACATAAAAAAGGCCCAATCAATTTTCATTGATTGAGCCTTTAAACGGTATGCTTAACTATTACTGGAATAAACCAGTCTTAGTTCATGCCGTATTTTTTTAGTTTCTTGCGTAACGTACCACGGTTGATCCCTAAAAGATTTGCCGCGCGAGTTTGGTTACCGCGAGTAAATTGCATTGTTAGGTCTAATAATGGACGTTCCATTTCACATAAAACCATTTCGTATACTTCTGTTGGCTCTTCGCCGTCTAACTGAGCAAAAAAGTTGCTTACTGCACGCTTAACTGAATCACGTAAAAGTTGTGGACGAACTGTACCGTTAGCTAATTGAATTGGCTCAACAGTTAGTTGGTTTTCAGTGGTAGTGCTAGTATTTTGATCAAACATGTGAAATTTGCTCTTATTAATTAATATTATCGGTAAAAATGCGATTTAGCACAGCAAGTTGTTCACTCGCCGTTTCTATCTTAAATAGCTCTTGGCGTAATTCATTACGCTGTTCCTTGAGATACCAACCAATGTGTTTGCGGGCTATACGAACGCCTAAAAAGTCGCCGTAGAACTCGTGCAACGCATGCACATGGTTAAGTAACGTTTCACTCACTTCAGTAGGCTCTACTGGGGCAAGCTTTTCTCCAGTTGTTAGGTAATGATTGATCTCCCGGAATATCCAAGGGTTACCTTGGGCTCCACGACCAATCATGATGGCGTCGGCACCTGTGTAATCTAATACGTCACGTGCTTTTTCCGGTGTTGTTATGTCACCATTGGCTACCACAGGAATAGATACGGCCTGTTTGATTGCTTTTATGGTGTCGAACTCAGCAAAACCTTTATACATACAACTACGGGTTCTGCCGTGCACGGCTAAAGACGCTATGCCTGCATCTTGTGCAAGCAACGCTATGTCAACGCCATTGCGGTTGTCAGTATCCCAACCGGTACGAATTTTTAATGTGACTGGTACATCAACTGCATTAACCACTGAGTGAAGAATTTGTTTCACTACATCTGGGTGTTGCAACAACGCACTACCAGCAAATTTCTTGTTCACCTTTTTGGCCGGACAACCCATATTAATATCGATTATCTGTGCGCCTTGCTCAACATTAAATTGAGCAGCGGCTGCCATTTCAACGGGACAGTTGCCTGCAATTTGCACGCTACGAATGCCCGCTTCTTGAGTATGAGTCATGCGATGCGTTGATTTGCTGCTCGCCCATACTTTTGGATTCGAAGAACACATTTCCGAGACAGTCATTCCGGCACCGAGTTTAAAACACAGTTCTCGAAATGGTTTATCAGTAATACCGGCCATTGGGGCTAAAATGAGTGGATTGGCTAATTGGTACTCTCCAATCTTCATACGATAACTACCTCTACTTCATCAGGGTTGCGTATAGTACGCATTTTTATATCAATTGAAAAGCTCAATATTTAATCGAAATGCAATTATTTATCTTGACTGCCCAAAAATGTGACTTAGTACGGTCAAAATGGCAAAATATTTGAAGAAGTGAGTACTGATAAGGCTTGCAAACCATAAATGTTACAGTTTTCTGCTAAAGAATTGTTAATGAGTAGTGAACTTTTTAAATTTAGTAACCAAATTATTTGGCTACTAAATCTCTTAAAGTGAACGCTAGTTAATTATAATTAACGTTTGAGGCCATTTAATCTGATCCATTCATCTTGTTCAGTGGCTGGTGCCATCTCAAACCATTGGCTATAAACTTCAAGCAAACGGTCTGATTGTGATGGCAGTAAACCAGAAAGTGCTAATGGACCACCTTGTTTAACTAAGCCTTGCATGAGCGGGGCAAGTTCTTCTAATGGCCCTGCAAGAATGTTGGCGACTAGTACATCACCTAATACATCATCGGGTTGATCTTGAGGTAAATACAACTCAATTTGATCTTCAACGCCATTGCGTCTTGCATTTTCTTTACTGGCGGTAATTGCTTGTGGATCGATGTCGATTCCTACAACACGTTTGGCGCCAAGTTTTAGGGCCGCGATAGCTAAAATGCCAGAGCCACAACCAAAGTCAACCACGGTTTTACCTGTTAAGTCTTGTGCATCTAACCATTGTAAACAAAGTGCTGTGGTTGGGTGGGTGCCAGTACCAAACGCTAAGCCAGGATCTAGCATGACATTAACGGCTGTTGGGTCCGGAACATCGCGCCAGCTCGGGCAAATCCATAGGCGTTTGCCAAATTGCATTGGGTGGAATTGATCCATCCATTCACGAACCCAGTCTTTATCTTCTAGCGGCTCTAGTTTGAATCTGAAATCTTTGCCAAATTCTGCGTTAAGGAATGCCATTACGCTTACCATATCCGTTTCGCCTTCATATAAGGCAACAATATCAGTGTCGCCCCATAGTAGAGTTTCGCCGGGCATTGGCTCAAAAACAGGGTTGTCCTTAGCATCAAGAAAAGTAACAGATAACGCGCCGCTGTCAGATAAAGTATCGCCAAGAGCTTCGGCATTTTTATCGTTCGCATTAATTTTAAGTTGGATCCAAGGCATAACAGGCTTCGTTTTATGGCTAATAATTGGCGGGGAGTATAACACCCTAGTGTTGATGCTTCCATGTCCTAACAATGAAGGTGGGAGGAGTGAAATTAATTGGGGTAGCTGAACATCGATGTTCTAGGTTTTTTCCTGAACATAAAAAAGCCAGCGATTAAGCTGGCTTTTGAAGGGCTGATTAAACTAACAGCTTAGAATATACCTAGTTTTTTCTCTAGGTAATGAATGTTAGTGCCGCCGTTTTGGAAGTTTTCATCTTCCATAATGCTCTCTTGCAATGCGGTAGAGGTTTTAATGCCTTCTACAACCATTTCGCTAAGGGCATTACGCATACGCGCGATAGCAATACCACGGTTTTCACCGTAAGTAATTAGCTTGCCGATCATTGAATCGTAATGCGGTGGTACTTTGTATCCAGCGTAAATGTGCGAATCCCAACGAATGCCTAAACCGCCTGGAGCGTGGAATCGTTTGATTTCGCCCGGGCTTGGGATAAAGGTCACAGGATCTTCAGCATTAATACGACATTCGATGGCATGGCCACGAATTTGTACTTCATCTTGCGTAATAGATAGTGGTTGGCCAGCAGCAACACGTAGTTGCTCTTTGATTAAATCAACGCCAGTAACCATTTCTGTTACACAATGCTCTACTTGAATACGGGTGTTCATTTCAATGAAATAGAACTCACCATTTTCGTATAAGAACTCAAAAGTACCGGCACCGCGATAACCAATATCAACACAGGCTTTAGCACAGCGTTCGCCAATGAAGCGACGAATTTCTTCGGTAATACCCGGTGCAGGTGCTTCTTCAACAACTTTTTGATGACGACGTTGCATAGAACAATCACGTTCACCTAAATGGATAGCTTGGCCTTGACCATCGGCTAATACTTGGATCTCGATGTGACGAGGGTTTTCCAAGAATTTTTCCATATAAAGTTGACCGTTATTGAAACAGGCAATTGCTTCTGCTTGAGTAACTGCAATCGTTTCAATCAATTCTTCTTCGCTACGAACAACACGCATGCCACGACCACCGCCGCCGCCAGATGCTTTAACGATTATTGGGTAGCCAATGCGTTTAGCAATCTTTTTGTTAACAGCGTCGTCGTCGCCTAATACGCCATCACTGCCAGGTACCGTTGGTACGCCAGCTTTACGCATCGCTTCAATCGCAGACACTTTGTCACCCATAAGGCGAATCGTGTCGGCTTTAGGGCCGATGAAGATGAAACCAGACTGTTCAATTTGCTCAGCAAAATCAGCATTTTCAGCTAAGAAACCGTAACCTGGGTGAATCGCAACAGCGCCAGTGATTTCAGCCGCGCTAATAATAGCCGGAATATTTAGGTAACTTTGCGCAGCAGGCGCAGGACCAATACACAATGATTCGTCAGCCAGTAATACGTGCTTTAAGTCGCGGTCAGCTGTTGAGTGAACGGCTACGGTTTTAATGCCCATCTCTTTACAAGCGCGCAAAATACGTAGTGCAATTTCACCACGGTTGGCGATAACTACTTTTTCTAACATAATTAAGTGGCCTTATTCGATGATAACTAGAACCTGATCAAACTCAACTGCGTCGCCATCGTTAACTTCAACAGCAATAACAGTTCCAGCTTTATCAGCTTCAATCTGGTTCATCATTTTCATAGCTTCAACGATACATAGAGTATCGCCAACTTTAACTTTGCTGCCAACTTCAACAAATGGCTTAGCATCTGGTGATGAAGCGCGGTAGAAGCTACCAACCATTGGTGAAAGAACTTGATGACCAGTTACAACAGCAGGTGCAGCAGCAACTGGTGCAGCGGCTAAAGCAGCTACAGGTGCAGGTGCAGCAGCTAAAGCAACGGGTGCTGCCACTGGAGCAGCAACAACATTAGAGGTGCGGCTGATGCGTACTGATTCTTCACCTTCAGAAATTTCTAATTCGGTAATACCTGATTCTTCAACTAGTTCGATTAGTTTCTTTATTTTACGAATATCCATGACTGTTCTCTTTTAATTTTTAAGACGACTGCAGCATATTAGCTGCCGATTGTAATGCGTATTCATAACCGCTTGCTCCTAGACCACAAATTACCCCAACGGCAACGTCAGAGAAATAAGAGTGATGACGAAAAGCTTCACGTTTATGAACATTAGATAAATGAACTTCAATAAAAGGAATTCCAACTGACAAGATAGCATCACGCAGCGCAACACTCGTATGTGTAAAGGCAGCGGGATTAATAATAATAAAATCAGCATTCGTTTGGTGGATAGCATCAATCAACTCAAATTCAGCGTTTGACTGAATGTGATCAAGTGATAAACCCATTGTTGTTGCTTGTTTTGTTAGCTTTTCAACAATTTGGGGCAACGTTACAACGCCGTAATGGCTAGGTTCACGTTGACCTAACATATTTAAGTTAGGGCCATTTACCAATAAAATCTGTTTATTTTCGCTCATCTTGTAGTGATCCTCTGAGTAAATCTTTAATCATGTCTAATTCGATATTCAAGCAGTGTAACTAGCTTGTTTAGAGTAGACAAGTGGCAAAGATTACCTTATCGCAACCTAGTATATACAAATCGACGATTTTGGCAGCATTTTACTGGTCTTATCACCTAGAGTACGGGATAAATGATTTAGTAGGGCGTTGGATTCGCTGATTAATAATGATGTTTTGGAAAGCTTGCAGTGAACTTAGCGCCTAATAGCGTAGAGTCATCAATAGTAATGCTCCCTTTATATCCATTAATGATATCAACAACTACGGCCATGCCAATGCCTTGACCATGCTCTTGAGTATCTAATCTTGCGCCACGCTGGGTAATTTTTTCGCGCTGTGATTCATCAATGCCGCCACCGTTGTCTTCAATAATGAAATCGACGGTGTCAGATGTATCAACCACAGAGACTTTCACTTCGCCTGCGCCATATTTGTAGGCGTTATCCATAAAATTACCTAGCATTTCCAACAAATCACCTTGATCCCCCTGAAAAATGCTCTTTTGGTCAATATGTATGTGACATATCACCGCTTTGTCTTTATAGACCTTGTCCAGCGCCTGTTTTATTTTAGTGGCGTGCTCTAAAATATTGACCTTGGTAATACTCGTGACTTGTTGACTTACGACTGCGCGTTGTAGTTGATATCGCACAATTTGATTCATTCGCTGGCTTTGTTCTTTAACGATGGTGCGTAATTCGTCGGTGGGTTCGTTGGCTGCATTGCTAATAACCGCTAATGGGGTTTTTAGAGAATGGGCTAAATCGCCTAACCGTTGATGGTAACGTTGGCGTTGTTGACGTTCGCTATCAATAAGGCGATTTAGATTGCCGGTGAGTCTGCTGAGTTCTGTTGGATAATTTCCACTTAAGGATTCACTATGACCATCTTCAATATCTTTTAAATGATGGGCGAGGTCGTGGAGGGGACGTAGGCCACGACTTAACAAAATATGCTGCGTTGCTAATAACAATATCGCCACCACACTCAGCCATAACCACAAGCTTTCGCGATAACTGACTAGGGATAGTTTATAGCTGGTGTTGTCTTGCAGTACCACAAAGGTATAGCGATAATCCTTACCGTTACTTTCTTCGATGGTGCCATAAGTAGCGACAAAAAGTTCGATACCAAGGTGAGTATCATCTAAACCAAAAGAATGTTTACCTGGCAGTTGTGGTCTTGCAGTCACTGGCGAAATAAGCAGGGCAGAGCGTGAGCGCCATAATTCTTTGCCGGCGCGATCTAATACGTAGCCGTATAAACCTGAACTAGCTTCGTTAAACCGTGTTTCAGACTGATAGGTCGGTACATTGAGATTATGGCCCTGTTGTTCAGCACTGGAAATTAAACTGAGTATTTGGAGTTGCATTTTTTCGTGAACAGACGTTTTAGCCGCATTGGTAAATGCTGAATCTAAAATAGCGGCTGTAATACTAAAAAAGACCAGCATTAATAAGCTGGCCATAATTAGGATTCGTGTCCGTAGGGAATACTTCTTCAAAAGTGATATTAACCGTTAGCGATGGCAGGGTTTATGCGATAGCCACGACCACGTAAAGTTTCTATGGGCAAAATAGTTCCTTGTGGATCTATTTTTAAGCGTAAACGACGTACGAATACTTCAATAACATTCGAATCACGATCGTAATCTTGATCGTAAATATGTTCGGTTAAAACAGTTTTTGAAATAACTTGATGAGGATGGGTTAATAAATACTCCATCACTTTATATTCATAAGCCGTTAAATCAACTTCTTCACCATTTAAGCCAATAGATTGGGCATTTAAATCAAGTGATAATGGGCCAAACGTTTGTGAAGCGCTGGCCATACCAACACTACGACGTAATAAGGCTTTTACACGAGCTAATAACTCGTCCATTTCAAATGGCTTAGTCAGATAATCATCGGCGCCAGAGTCTAGTCCAACGACTTTTTCTTGCCATTGGTCGCGAGCGGTTAGGATTAAAATAGGGAAGTTTTTCTTCAACTTTCGCAGGCGTTTGATAACTTCAATACCATCAATTTTAGGTAAGCCTAAATCGATAATAGCGAGATCATACGGGTATTCGCTGCCTTGATATAACCCTTCTTCGCCATCACTTGCACAATCAACGGCATAGCCTTGGTTGCTTAAACTTGTATTGAGTTGTTCGAGTAATAGCGGTTCATCTTCAACAATTAGAATGCGCATAGTTGTCCTTGTTATACTTTTTATGCAGTGAGGTAATGGTGTTTCCAGCCATGACCAAAATTATTTAAGGTTGACGTTCAGAAATTTTTCCATTTTTCTTATTAACGTAAACAGTTTTTAGTCGCCCGCTATTGAGTAATATTTTTACTTTAAATGCTTTCGTACCACGACTTGAGATAGATTCGACTTTTAAGAGTTTTTTGGCATTATATTTACTTTGTACCAGTTCAGACGCTTTGCGTTCACTGATATCATATGCCAGAGCAAGGCTACTTATAACGAGTAGCGCTGATAAAATCACCCATTTAAATTTGTTTAAAGTCATTGTTCTCTCAAATATATATGTGATTAATTCGTTAATTAAATTACTTCACGATGTTAATTGCTATCTTATCATGAAGTTTCATTTTCACGAGTCCTAATCATAAACTTTGAATGCTTAGCGAGCATGGGGTCACTATAGGCGTCGATATATTAACTGTTGCTTAATTGAGGTAAAACGTTAAGAGGCTTGAGTCTAGTAGGGTATTTTATGTGTTAAAGGTACTGTGCAATATCATTTTCACAGTACCTAAATAACTTAGTTAAAACTTAAACGTTGTCATCAACCACAATTTGTCAGTATCAACTCCATAACCATCGGCGCTATAGGCGGCGTATTTCGCTAATACACTGACACGTTTATTGACTTTATATGCTGCCACTAAATCTAACTCGCTACCGTAATCGGCTGAGCCTTCGTTTGCTGTGTATTCATGGTAGATTGCTGTTAATTTAATGCCAGAAACCTTGGTGCCAACTTTGATGTAAAGGTCTTCTAAGCCATTGGAGGGTGTCCCTAGGAACATATCTGCCCAGCCATTGAATTTATGAAGCGTAGCGAAAGGTGTACTAAAGCCAATGTTGTTATCACTGCCTAATACTTCATAACCTACAGCGCCAAATACACCAGATGTGGCGCCGGTGACTTCAGCTAAATAATAGTTAGCATCAAAAGAAGGTGTTGAGCTGTCGCCATTGCTCTGCATGGCATAACTTAAGTTAACGCCCAGTTTTGAATCTTTGCCAAGTTTAGACGAAAATTTATAGTCCATGCCGTAGGTATCTGTGTCTGTTGCCGTGCCATCAAAATCGAGTAGGTAACTAAAGAACGCGAAATTATGTTGTTTTGACGGTGAGTACTTAACGTTTAACGCGTGAAAGTCACCCTTTAAATCGCCTTTTACACTATCTGAACCAAAAATACGATTAGCGTTATAAATGTAGCTGTAATCAATATTTAGCGCATCAGTCGCTTGATATTGCGCGCGATACGCATCGAATGTTTGTTCATTTTGACGCCAGCCTACAGTACCTAAAAATCGATGACCGTTGTGCGCAAGGCGCTGGCGCCCTGCTGACAGTGTTGTTTTATCAAAACCGGTATAGCTGAGGTAAGCTTGGTTTAAATCAAGCCCTGTAGGATCGGCAACCACTGAATACATGCCGTTACCTGCGCCCGTAGCATCGTTGTAATCATCGGCGCCTAAAGTCGTTACATGGTCAACTTCAAACAGTGCGGTGAAATTATTCACTTTACCTGTTTTAACGGTCAGTCTTGTTTTAAGCGTAGAAGCTTTAGCATCAAGTTTACCGTTGTCTTGATCATTGGTTTCGTAGCGGTAACGTAAATCAAGGTTCACCTTGCTATCTTTGACGGCCTTTGAAATATTATCCGTAGCACCGGCTTGAGCACCAAAGGCGACAACGCCTAACGTAGCTAAAAGCGTAATGGCTGTTGTTACTTTTTTCATACCAATTTTCCTTTAAACATAGAGTATTTGTTTCGATAAAGGAGAAAATACTCTGATGGCTAAATAATGATTTGATCTAGAGCAATTCAAGGCAGGTAAAAGAAATGAATGCGGGATGAAAAAACGAAAAGCCAATTTAGATCAATAAACACATCTAATGTCAGCGGTTAATTTTCGTATCTTGTTGTCTTATCAGGAGAGTTAACGGATTAAAGCGCTCGCAAAAATCCAATGGTGCGATTACCATTAGGCGATATTCATTTAAAGAAATTATTACCCATGTCATTACCCCCTTGTTTAAAATGTCAGTCTGACTATGTGTACCAAGATCAAGATCTATTGGTATGTCCTGAATGTGCCCTCGAATGGAATCCTTCGGAGTTAGCCGAAGAAAATACTTTAAAAGTTAAAGATTCAAACGGTGCCTTGTTACAAGAAGGCGACAAATTAACACTGATTAAGGATTTGAAAATAAAGGGCAGCTCTCAAGTACTGAAAGTCGGCACCAAGGCATTAGTGAAACGCATCGTGGCTGGTAAAGATCACCAGCTAGACTGCAAAGTCGATGGCGCTGGTGAAATGATGATTACGGCTAAGTTTGTGAAAAAGGCTTAGGAAAAAATGAAGAATATGAACAATGGCGCAATTGAAATTGAAGCTTCTAAAAGCGTACAAGTGATACGCCTGGTGTTTTATTTCTTTATATTTCTAATGAGCTTAACTTCTTCCACCGATTTATTTGAATCGAGAATGGATACGTTCAAGTTACTTTTTTGTAAGGTTTTTGCCGTTATTATGGCTATCACGTGCATTGTAGAAGTTGTGAAATTAGTGAAATTTAACAAATTAAAGTTAGTTATTAATAATGAATTTTTGACATGGGGCACCTCCAACAATAGTTATCATGTTGAGTGGAATGCTATTAAGTCTTTAATTATTGTTAATGATTCACAGTATGAATTCACAATGAGAACATCAAGGATAGGAGTGTTACCCCCTGTTTTAAAAGCTGAAGATTATGATTTAGATGAGGATGAAATGTCGACACTCTTAAAAGAGAAGTCTGATAAACATGGATTTTCTACTGAGCTGTTATAAACAGGGACAATTATTTTCAATCATCCCAATGTGTATCAAGCCAACAACGCTAAAGCTTTCTTAATTGCATCAAGCAGAGTATCGATTTCTTGCAGTGTATTATAGGGTGCAATTGAGATGCGTACTGTGCCATCGATATTCAAATATTCCATCAGCGGCATAGCGCAGTGATGACCTGAGCGCACGGCGATGTTGTGTTGATTGAGCAGGGTTGCGATGTCAGACGGATGCTCGTCATCTACAATAAAACTAACGACAGATAACTTTCCAGTCACATCACCAATAATGGTAACACCTGCCATTGTGCGCAGTTTGTCACTGAGGTATTGCGTGAGTAATGCTTCATAGTGATGAATACCATCATTGTCTTGAGCATTAATGAAATCAACCGCCGCACTTAACCCTAATACACCACTAATATTTGGTGTGCCCGGTTCAAACTTAAACGGCAGTTGATTAAAGGTAGTGCCGCTAAAGCTGACTTTTTTAATCATTTCACCGCCGCATTGCCACACAGGCATAGCATCGAGTATGGCTTCTTTACCAAAGAGGATGCCAATACCGGTTGGGCCATACATTTTGTGTCCTGAAAAGGCGAAAAAATCACAATCTAATGCAGTAACATCTATGGGTAAATGAGCCACTGTTTGAGCGCCGTCAATTACGCTGATAGCACCAACGTCCTTTGCCAGTTTAATCAAATGGCCTATGGGGTTAATCACGCCTGTGACATTTGATGCATGAGCAATGGCAACGATGGCGGTGTTTTCGTCGATTAATTCATTGGCCGCTAATAAATCAAACTCATGGGTGTTTGTTAGTGGTATGACGCGAAGTTGTGCGCCGCTTTCAATACACAGTTGTTGCCAAGGCACTATGTTGGCGTGATGTTCGCTAACGCTCACTACAATATTGTGATGGCTTTTGACATTGGCGCGGCCATAACTTTGCGCGATCAAGTTGATGGCTTCTGTTGTCCCCTTGGTAAAGAGTATTTCTTTGCTGTTGTGACAACCAATGAATTTTCCGATATTAGTACGTGCCAGTTCAAATTTTGCCGTAGCGATGGCACTTAATTTGTGAGCCGCGCGATGAACATTGCTGTTGTGATTAGTGTAATACTCATTAATGGTATTAATAACGCATTGAGGTTTTTGGCTGGTGGCGGCGCTGTCGAGATAAACTTGATCGGTGGTTGTAATCAGCGGAAATTGTTGGCGAAATTGTTGGGCGTCAAAGTTCATGATTGTCTCGATAATTATAGCGCCAGTATTAAGCTGACGCCATCCTTGAAGCTGCATGTTTGTTGGCTGCATTCATTCGGCCCAATCACTTAGTGAACTAAGCTCATGGACTCTCACTCATTTGCCGCCGCCACGCAATTCCAATGATTTTTGGTATGTATTTGTTTTAACTAGTTGTTTAGTAATGGCTTCAAGAACATCGCTGTGTGTGATGTAGGATGCTCGGCTACTTCTTCTGGTGTACCAACACATAAAATTTCGCCACCGCCATCACCGCCTTCAGGACCTAAATCGATAATCCAATCGGCTGTTTTCACGACATCTAAATTATGTTCGATGACGACTATGGTATTGCCATGATCGCGCAGGCGATGTAATACATCCAACAACATTTGAATATCTTTAAAATGTAGTCCAGTGGTGGGTTCATCTAAAATATAAAGGGTTTGACCTGTATCGCGCTTAGACAATTCTTTAGCGAGTTTTACACGCTGTGCTTCACCGCCAGACAAAGTTGTGGCTGATTGCCCTAATGTAATGTAAGACAAGCCTACATCCATTAATGTTTGCAATTTACGTGCTATGCCGGGTACGGGTTTGAAGAATTCGTTAGCGTCTTCAACCGTCATATTAAGCACTTGGTTGATATTTTTCCCTTTGTATAACACTTCTAACGTTTCACGGTTATAGCGTTTTGAGCCACACACATCACAAGGTACGTATACATCAGGCAAGAAATGCATTTCTACTTTGGTGACCCCATCACCCTGACACGCTTCACAGCGACCGCCTTTAACATTAAAGCTAAAGCGCCCTGGTTTGTAACCACGAGAACGTGATTCTTGTGTGGCGGCAAACAATTCTCGCATCGGCGTGAAAATGCCGGTGTAAGTGGCTGGATTTGAGCGCGGTGTACGGCCAATGGGACTTTGATCAATATCGACAACCTTGTCGCAGAACTCTAATCCTTCAATGCGATCGTGTTCGGCGGGTTCATCATTGACGGCTTTGTTTAGCGCAATGTGAGCCAATGGGTAGAAGGTATTATTAATCAGTGTTGATTTACCAGAGCCTGATACACCCGTTACACAAGTGAATAAACCAGTTGGAATGGCTAAATCAACATTTTTTAAATTGTTGCCACGCGCCCCAAAAAGTTTGATCCAGTCGGTGCCGGGCTTAGTGCGCTCTTTGCGATATTCAATTTGCTTAGCACCCGATAAATATTGTCCTGTAATAGACTCTTTATTATCGATAATTTGTTGGTATGTACCTTCCGCAATTATTTCGCCGCCGTGAATACCAGCGCCGGGGCCAATATCCACAATGTAGTCGGCGGCGCGGATCGCGTCTTCGTCGTGTTCAACCACGATTACGGTATTACCTAAATCACGTAAATGATTAAGGGTAATGAGTAAACGTTCGTTATCACGTTGATGTAAGCCAATTGATGGTTCATCAAGCACGTACATTACGCCTACCAAACCAGCACCAATTTGACTGGCTAAACGAATACGTTGTGCTTCACCACCAGACAAAGTATCGGCGCCGCGAGACAGACTTAAGTAGTTAAGACCTACGTTAACGAGGAAACCTAAACGATCGCCAATCTCTTTTAGAATCTTCTCAGCAATTTGGGCTCGTTGACCAGTAAACTCTAAGTTTTCGAAAAACTTCTTACAATCGCCAATGGAATATTCGGCAATGGTTGGCAAGTTTGTGGTACCAATAAATACGTTTCGTGCTTCTTCGCGTAAACGTGTACCACTACAAGCAGGACATGATTGTTGGTTTAAATATTTAGCTAACTCTTCACGTACCGCGTTAGATTCTGTCTCGCGATAACGTCGGTCCATGTTGTTAATAATGCCTTCAAATGGGTGGTTACGCACCACGACATCACCACGGTCATTCATGTATTTAAATTCTAATGATTGTTTGCCACTACCAAATAAAATACGTTTGACATGCTCAGGGCTTAATGTTGAAAAGGGAGCTTCTAAGTCAAATTTATAATGTTCACTCAGTGACGTTAACATTTGGAAATAGTAGAAGTTACGACGATCCCAGCCACGAATTGCGCCGCCAGCTAGGCTGATTTCATCGTTAATAATGATACGAGCAGGATCAAAAAACTGTTTTACACCTAAACCATCACAACTGCCACAAGCGCCAGCAGGATTGTTAAATGAGAATAAGCGAGGCTCAAGTTCTGCCATTGAGTAACCACATTGGCTACAGGCAAAGTTGGCTGAAAATAAAATAGATTCAATGTCGGAGTCATCGTCCATAGGAACAATGTTAGCAACGCCACCTGACAGGTCGAGTGCTGTTTCAAACGATTCAGCAAGACGTTGTTGGAGATCGTCACGCACTTTAAAACGATCGACAACGACGTCAATATCATGCTTCTTATGTAAGTCTAAGGTCGGTGGATCGGAAAGATCGCACACCTCGCCATCGATTCTCGCGCGAATAAACCCTTGAGCCGCTAAGTTCTCAAGCAGTTTTACATGTTCCCCTTTACGTTGCTGAACCACTGGGGCTAATAACATGAGCTTGCTGCCTTCGGGCAACGACAATGCTTTGTCGACCATTTGGCTAATTGTTTGCGCCGCTAAGGGTAAATCATGGGTCGGACAACGTGGTTCACCAACACGTGCAAAGAGTAAACGTAGGTAATCGTGAATTTCGGTAATGGTGCCCACAGTAGAGCGAGGGTTATGAGACGTTGATTTTTGCTCAATAGAAATGGCAGGACTTAAGCCCTCAATTGAATCAACATCGGGTTTTTCCATCAGCGATAAAAACTGACGCGCGTAAGCCGAAAGCGACTCGACGTAACGTCGTTGACCCTCTGCATAAAGCGTGTCGAATGCCAGTGATGATTTTCCTGAACCAGATAAGCCCGTGATAACAATTAATTTATTGCGCGGAATGGTTAAATTAATATTTTTTAAATTGTGGGTGCGGGCGCCGCGTACTTCAATCTGATCCATAAAACTCTTTACTCAACTGGTTAACCGAACACGCGATTATCGCACAATTTTTGATTAATGTAGTCGTTAATTTTCGTCTAAAGTTGACATTATCCAGGTGGCTGAATCTTTTGCTGGTGGTGCCGTGACCGATTTTAAAAACTCCAGCAGCGCATCAACTTCCCCAGCACTTAAATTTAACGGGGTTAATAATTTAGATTCCTTTGGCGCCATGGTATCGCTAGCATCATAAGTATTACGAGGCCCTCCCATGTTATATAGATTAATAATCCCTCGCATATTGCTAAATAAGCCATTGTGCATCCAAGGTTTATTATTCATCACGCCGCGTAAACTCGGCGTTTTAAACTTACCGACATCCTCTTCATTCTGGGTGGCGAGATAACGTCCTAAATCTTCATAAGATCGCTGATAATATGTTAAACCGATATTGTGAAACTCATTGTCGCTCATTAGTGAACCACTATGACAATTTAGGCATCGAGCTTTTGTGCGGTAAAGATGCAAGCCCCATAAGGCTTTATCGCTAAATTGACGGTTAAAAATTAACTTGCGTCTTGGTTGAGTTTGACTGGGTGACAACAGAAAACGATCGAAGCTAGATAATCTAGACACTATGGTTCGTTCGTAAGTCGCAATCGCTTTGGCAATATTATTAGCGCTAATCGTTTCATTATTTGTTTTAGAAAATACTTGCTTAAATAACGTTGGATAATCAGGGTCTGCATTAAGGCGTATTACTAGTTCTTTGAGTGTGAAATTCATCTCGACGGGATTTGTTATGGGCATCAATGCTTGTTCTTCTAATGATGATGCACGGCCGTCCCAAAATAGTTGATGGTAATAACCGCTATTTTCTATTGGGGGAGCATTACGATTCCCCGTTTTCCTATCATGACCAAAAGAAAATTGACGACCATCTCCCCACCCCAAATCGCGGTCATGACAACTGGCACAAGCAATCTGTTTCGACCGTGATAATTGAGGATCAAAAAATAATTTCTTTCCTAATGCTACTTTGTCACGGCTTATTGGATTATCTGATGGAAATGTGGGCAATGGCAATAACCCCAGTTCTTGAAATTTGACACCATCATCCAATGTCGGTTTAGGCCATTGTGAGGGGGTCTTTAAGTATTGTTGGCGCAGCGTTGAAAAATCTGGCGTCGTATTTTTTGCAAGGGTTGCTGCACTAGTGCACAGCAAGCCTATAGTAACGATGACTTTTAACATTATTTAACAATAATTGTCTTTTGCGTTGCATCAATATTGGCTAAATATTGTGCTTCTTTACGTTGTTGATCGGTACGTAACGGCAAGCAGATATCTGCTTTTTCTTTGACGGCAATTATTAATTCCTGTTCAAATATTTGAGCTTTTTTGAGCCAGAAATGATCGCCAATGTCTTGTGATGGATCGTAACAAAGTTGACTGATTAATGCGGCTGTTGCTAATAATGTTGTGCTCATAGTTGGTATTCCTTAAGAGAGATTAATAATGTGTAAATTTAATGGTTAATGTTGATAACTAATGCCTAACCAAAAGCGGCGGCCTAGTTCACTACCGTTACCTAGTGGTCCAATTTGGTAGGTACGTTGGTTTAAAATGTTTTGGCCATCAAAACTCAATACCACGCGATCGTTTGGCGTAATATCCCAGTTATATTTAAGGCTGCCATCGAGTTGCCAATAGCTAGGGCGGTCATATTTCGCATACACGGGATAAGTTTTTTTATTGATTACGCATCCACTACAGGTGCTGGTGGCTAGCTTAGCCTGTTGCATAATGCCTGTTGCATAAACCGCTTCTTGTCCAGAAACATAGCGAGCATGTAACGAGATCTGCCATTGGGAAAAGTCGATACCCCAACTGGCATTGGCAATATAAGGCCGGTTATAGTCTTGGCTCTCTAGCGCGAGATCATGACGACTAATGAGGTCGGATGTAGTGTATGGTTGTAATTGCTCCGTCTGGGGGTCATAACTAAGAGTTTCATATTGAAAGAAAATAAGGTCTGAATCATCAAGGTTTTCGGTGCCAGCGTAGGCTTTATTACCCTCATTATTAAATTCAACTAGGCGATCAAAACTGGCACGATCCACCGTATTAGATGATTTCGATACATTAAATTCGATATGCTGCTGTTCAAATTTAGCCATCCACGACAAGCTATAGCGTTGATAATGACTACTGCCTCCATTGGTGCCAGAGAGTATGGCCTGACCATCATCATTAAAGCTTTTAGTACGATTAATAGCCTGTTTATTATAACGATTGAGCCACTTTGCTTCCAACGTGCCACCAAACAGTTGATAGCGATAAGCGAGACTTAATTCATCACTAAAGGGGGTTTTAGTATCGGTGAAACGATATAAAAAACCGGTAGAAGTTAACTCAGACTGCCACGTTTGTGGTTGATTGAGATAACTACGGCGCACTTCTTGATGCATCGGTGTTATCGCTTGGTTTAATTTATAATGGGTGAGATCTGCTTGATAATAACGATTAAGTCCTGCGGTAATTTGATGGCGTTGATCATCAAATAAATCGACACTCATTCTCAATCGAGGGGCTATATTATGCTGTTTAAAGAAATCGTTATAATCATAACGTAAGCCCGCCACAAGGTTTACTCGCGCGTAATCTAATGATAACTCACTGTAGAGTGCTAGATTATTCACGGCAACATTGACGTCATTTTTTGGGGCAAGTTGCCTTGTCTGAAAATATTGTCCCGCCGTAATAACATTGGCTTGATAGAGCAGCAAGTCGTCGACATTTCCAAAATCAATTGGTCGCCCTAGTTGCTGTTCTAACTCGTTTAAAGGCCGATGCAATTGCGTTTCAATACAATCAAAGGTGTAGCTGCCACAACGGATATTGGGGGCTGTAACAGCACCATTATAAAGTACAGAATCGGTTAAACGATTAAATTGCTGTTGCTGTTGGCTCAACTCAATCCCTATATTGAGTTGAGACTGAGCGCCTAAAATAGTTGGCATAACGAGATTAAGATCGCTGGTTAAGCTCACTGTTTGTTGAATTTTGTCAATATCACCATAGCCACCTTCAAGGCTAATAATACTGTTATTATAATTCCCCCACGACTTGCCAATAATGTTGTTCCACGTAAACCAATAATTAGCCGAAGTTTTAGAGTTTTCGCTACGGTTAAATGACAATTGCGATGTGATGTCGCCCCAACTATCGTCGTGGATCCATTGTGCGCTCACACTATAACCACCCCCTTTAACACTAAAGTCACTATTTTTAGCATTGGTATCAAAGTAATCACCTTGATAAGGAGCGTAATAGCCATTTAGCGTTATTTCATCATTGATAGTGGCGCTATAATGATATTTTAGCAGCACGTTAGCGTTTGTTTGTTGTTGTTCTTTAGTCGTTCCCAATTGATCACGTGTTTCATTGGACTTTAAAAATTGAAGCTGGGCAACTAAACCACTGTCTGTTGATAACGGCGTAGTTAAATATAAATTAAGACTCTGTTTATTAAATTCGGGCAAAACGACTTCACGGCTTCCTGTTTGTGAAGGCCCTTTTATAACGTGAAACTTGCTCCAATTAGTGGATGTTTGACGATAGGTAACACCCAATGTCGGTTTTTTTTGTGCCTTGGTGGTATGAACATTGACTAATCCACCAGAAAATTGGCCATATTTTGCGGGGATATTACTGTCGTAAACTTCAATATTATCTAGCAAGTCTAAATTCACAAACGTGGATTGACTATGACCTGATACATCTTGTAATAGATTACGATCAGCTTCGGCATTTCCTGTACTTAAACGTGAATTATTGTTGATGCCGTCAATGTTATAGGACGATTGATGACCCTGAGCACCAGACAAAGAGACTTCGCTAGGTTTTATGTTGCTGATGTTGCTGCTATCAAGCGCGCTTTCCCCATATTGAACTCCAGGTAGCATTCCTAATATGTCATTTAAATTACCATTGCCAAATCGGTAATCTTTAATTAAATCATTGTCGAGGGTATAACTTCCTTCACTATTACGACTCATGGGATTTAACCGAAATCCTTTAACTTCAATGACTTCAATATATGATTTTTTAGCACCAGTTGATTTTGGTGGTATTTTAGTTACGTTCTTCTTTAACTTAACGCAGTCGTCATCCTGACACTCGTTGTCATTTCCTTGTGCTTGGGCACTTATAACGATAAGCGCGAGGCTTACCGTTATAGCTTGTAGACTCATGTGCATTACTGACGTGTAGGATCTAATGGGAAGGCATCGTCTTCATCATTAACACTGTCATTATCACTGTCGGGATCTAACACTAAGCCAGATGTCGCAATCATCTCATCCGTTGCAAATGGCACAAAGAAGTTGGGCATGCCGTCACCATCGGTATCAACAGTGGCAATGATGGTACTTGGGAAGTCGTCTTGCGTCGCTAATTGCTTAGAGATGCTGATTTTAATCGACGCTTTTTCTACCTCGCCAAGTGCTGGATCATTGCTAAGTTGACTAGCACGCTCAATATTACTTAACGCGGCAAATAAACGGGCAAAGTTCGGATATTCTTCATTTTTAATAATATCTGAACGTTCGGCTAGCAAGGTCAATACTTGGTTAAACAAGCTGCTTATATTGGTTATGGCCGTGGCTTTTATGGCAGCAGAATTAGCGATGTTCAGTTGCTGAGCGTCAATATTGGTGATGATATTTTTATAACGTGATTTATTACGAGAATTTTCGTAGAAATAACGCGTTGCATTACCTTGCTGAGCAGCTGATGCTGTTTTTTCTAATGTTAGAATCTCTGCAATAGCGCGATCATAATACCCTTGGCTTAAGGTAAATTCGCCACCTTCAGCAAGTTTACGACCTAATTGACTAAGTAATTTTATTTTATCTGCGGCGGTAGTATCTGTTTCTTGTGACATTAGCGTTAGATTATTATCGGCTGTTTCAAGTATTGTTGTAAGCTCACTTTTCATACCAAGCTGAGCGAGTATACGCGCTGTTTCAGCGGCAGCTTGAGTGTTGTCTGAATTGCTCGACAATATTTTTCCATCACTATCGATTAGCTCTTTACTGTAATGCTTAGTAACTAAATAATGGCATACTTTAGCGGTGGTTTTAGCTTGTGTTAGGTAGTCGGAATTAGGCGCAGCCTTTGCCATCGTTTGATATAAATCAGCGATGCGATTACAACCAGCATCTCCTGAAACGAAGAGATAATTGAATCCATTTTCGGTAAAATATTCATCACTTTGAAGCAGAGTTAATCCTTCATCGAGCAATAATTTAGCGGCAGAAAAACGTTTTTGTTCTACTAACCGTTCGGCAGCGCCTGGATTACTATTGTTATAAGCAATAATGTCTGCAAAGTATTGACGTAAATCATCATCTTTCTTAACGGCTTTGGCTAACTCTAAGGCTTTTTCATCGGTGGTACTGGCTGATACTTGCGCGAGCATACGTGCTTCATCGGCATCGGCAAGAATATTTCCTTTTACATAGTCAAACCACGAACTGCCTTTGGCAATATCCACTAAGGGAGCTGATTCGGCGTTGGGGTACAGCGTAATATAAAAGGCTGCAAAATCAGGAGATACCCATACAAATTCATTTTTAGTATTCGCTGCATATTGATCTGCTGTCACGGAATAATCGCTGTCATAATCAACATAACCATAAAGCGCTAGCGCATTAGCTAAAGTTTGCTTAGCTAGCGCTAATTCGTTGAGCTGATAAAACTGTTTAATGAGATATTCATAACCAATGAGTGTCGTGCTGGAAAAAGTAGCACCATCCCGATTGGTGCTATAACCTATTTTAGGAATTAAGCGTAATGAGCGCTGTGCTAATGATTTTGCATGCAAGCGGTCTGCTTCATCACCAGTATTTTTCCATTGTTTAATGGCGCTATTGACTACCCGGTTGTAACCAAAAAATAAACGCTGTGACTCAGTGCCATTAGGTAAGGTGTTCATTAACAAATCAAGTAGACTAAAAGTTTGCGCTTGTGCTTGAAAGTCTCCCATCTTGTGATAAATCTTGCTGATATCAACTAAAAAATCAGAGTCGAGGGTGGCGATGCCATTTGTGGCTAACACTTCATTATAAAGATTTTGTGCTTGCACTAAATAATCTTTAGCGACGACATTATTACCAAGACGCACATTAGCCTTAGCGGCATCAACCATGGCTCGAGCACGTGTTTCTTGGTCGATAATTGATTCTGGGGTGAGTAATTTAGCCACTTTTTGACTAAAACCAGCGATAGCATAACCACTTGCAAGGCTGCTATAGACATTGGATTTAACTTGATCATCTTTTTGCGCATCGGCAATAGTCTGAGCTTGCTGTAAACGTGACTTGTCAGACGCGTAGTAGTAATAAGCGCGGTCAATATTTGAAGCGATAGATGCACTAATGCTGATGTTTTTAGTCACCATATCAGCGGTGCCATCACTAACACCTAGGGTGAAACTATCTTTAGTCTCTTGTAACTCAGTAACTTGATAAGTAATCGCACCAGTGTCTTTGTCGATCGTTAGCGTGCCATTACTCGGCGCTTTTTCTATTGAATAGCTAAGGTTGTCATTATCAACATCAACGGCTTTAACCATTCCTTGTTTTGTTTCGCCGCCAGAGACTAAAACATTTTCCATTTCAATTGTAGGTAAGTCATTTACGGCTTTAACATCAATTGATATTTGTTGTGTGGTGCGACCCTTCGCGTCAGCAGCGGCAATACTAAAGGTGTCTTGACCATTAAAGTTAGGGTTTGGTGTGTAGCTTAAGGCACCCGATTTAGCATCAATAACAACCTGACCATTGGTGGCGGCATTCGCTAATGAATACACGATGGCATCGCCATCTTGATCTGTTGCTACCGTTTTTTGAGATAACACAGTGTCTTCAGCGACAGATAGACTGAGTGATGACTGAGAAAATTGAGGTAAGTTATTACTGCTCGAACCACCACCACAGGCGCTTAGTAGGGCAAGTGAAAGCGTAGTCAGTACGATATTTTTTTTCATTTTAAGACATCCTTATAAATTTCGCAGGATCTTAATGCGAATCATTGTTGTTTGCAATGATTGTTTTTGTTATTTTTTATAAGTTAGAACTAGTCGTTATATTGGGTGTTTTATTGATTATAAATAAAGCAAAGTATTATGTTGCACAAAATATGATCTAGTTGTACCATTGGTTCATGGGGTACATTAAATCAAAGGAGTTAACATTGGAAATCATCATAGACAGCGATGAGCAAACGCCGTTATTTACTCAGCTCATTACGCAAATTAAGCAAGCGGTGATCACTGGGGATGTAATGGCAGGCGACCCATTGCCATCAATTAGGCAGCTTGCCAACGATCTTGAAATCAACAACAAAACAGTCGCTAAAGCTTATCGTTTACTTGAACGAGATAGTGTCATTGAAACGAAAGGGTATCGCGGTACGTATTTTCACCCTAATGCCAAAGAGAATAGCCATACCGATATTAATGAGTCGGTAACTACGGTGTTAGCAAAAACATTAGATTCATTAAGAGAGTTAGGAGCGACAGATTCTGAAATCCGGATCGCTTTTGGTCAATTAATGAATAATCGTCATAATTAAGGAGTAAGTCATGTCAGATAGTTTTTTATTGTATGTAGTGTTTGCGAGTCAAATATTTGTTATTTCATATTTATTGCCGTTTAAGTTACAACAACGTGCATTAAAGGTTTTAAATGATTACCCCTCAGAGCAATACCCAAAGCTCTATCCGATTGGGGTCCAAGCGATTAACAACAAAATTACCCAGCTTATGTTAATGAGTCGTGGTGTCTTAGTGTTAGGTGTCGCCTTAGTTGTTCATGGGCTTTATAACCAGAACACTGAAATGTTGGGTTGGGACAGTCAATCTGTGATTATGATTTATTATATGCTGCAAGTGATTCCGTTAGTGTTACTAGCTTTGTTTGGCGAACGTTACTTTAAAAAAATGCGCCGGATTAATGCGTCTAAAATTCGTAAAGCTCAGTTGTCGCCTCGCCATATTACGAATTATGCATCCCCGTTTTTGATTGGTTTAACGGCTGTAATCTATTTGCTATTTGTTGGGCTGGTGGCCTATATTTCAGAGCATCCGTTCGATGGTTTTGCAGGTTATGTTAATGTGCTTGGAGTGACATTGATCAATCTATTTTTTGGCGCCTTTATTTACAAAAATGTCTATGGCAAGAAGGTGGATCCACACCAATCAGATGAAGATCGTTTCAAGAAAACAAGCCGTATTGTGAAGCTGATGCTGTTTTGTAGCATGGCGGCAACGGTGCATATTTCGATCAACTTTTTACTCTCAACCCTAGATTTAAGACACTTAAATGATGTCGTCGCCAGTGTGTATTATCAAATTATTATGTTGGTAATGATTTTCGCAAGCTTGAGTGAAGATGCAGACTTTGAAGTCTACAAAGACGCTATTGATGTGAAAGGAGAACCATAATGTTTGTAATTACAGGTGTGTTAGTCGGGCTCTCGAGCATCCTTGTAATGTTCTATTCAAACATTATCATAAAGAAGCCCAATAATTTATTATAAGTTATTGGGTAATGACTGAAGACGCTATGCCACATCTCTATATGTGGCATAGCGTTAATTATTACGCATTCAATAAGCTTGATCGAAAATTATTGCAAACTGAATTTGTTTTTTTATTGAGCGCAGTCGTGCGGTCTGAGTTCAAACTAAAATCCAATTGAACACGGGAAATCACTGGCTGTTTTTGTTTGTTAAAGTGAGTCGCTTCCCATTGCCATTGTTTTAAAGCTTTAATTGTAGGTTTTTCAAATAAACCTTTAGGAACAGACTCTTTAATTACATAGTCTTCTAATTTCCCATTTGAGTTAATAGCAATATCGACTACGACGCAGCCTTCTTTCCCCATTTTTACAGCTTTAATTGGATATTTTGGCGTTGTTTCATACGACGTTACCTTCCAATAGCTACTATTGACGTTAGCATTTTGTATCTCTGGCTTATATTCTGACGTTATATCTAGATAATTAGAGTGTTTATTTTGCAGTGAAGAAGTTGAATCTGAAGAAGTCATTGAGCAACCAGTGACAGCACCGAGTACACATATCGTAGCGATTATTTTTTTCATAAAATTTCCTTATTTTTTAATAGGTATCACTATTTATACCCAGAGGTAACTATGGGTATAAATAGCTGAACGAGTGCTTAATAAGTCATTTAATATATTGATATTATTATGTGTTTTTGACTGGAACAGTAGAGCCGATGATGAAACTATTAACTTTACAATCAAGTCACTGTTATGTATCGATTGTTGTCGTTAGTTTTAATGAACTTCATCGCCAGTCAGGCCGTTTAGCGTCTTTGAGCCTAGCGGTAAAGTGACGTAGAATAGGCGGCTCATATTCAAATTCTAACCCTTTAATCGCGAGTGAATTTTTGTAAACAGAAATTAAGCAATCTGCAACGTATTTCATATGATCATTGGTATAGACGCGCCGCGGAATGGTGAGGCGCAGCAATTCTAAGGGGGATTCTTTTTGTTCATTAGTAATTGGGTCTTTACCTAACAGTAATGAACCTATTTCTACGCCGCGTACGCCCCCTTCAAGGTACAAATGGTTTGCTAGTGCATGCGCAGGAAACTGATGCGCAGGAATATGGGGCAGCATTTTTCCGGCATCAACAAAGACCGCATGACCGCCTGTTGGGTATTGAATGGGAATGCCTGCGTCACGTAACAGGTAGCCTAAGTAGGCCACTTGACCTATACGATACTCTAAATAGTCTTCATCGGCACATTCCCATAATCCAACATTTAATGCCTCCATGTCTCGTCCATTAAGTCCGCCATAGGTTATAAAACCTTCCATGGGAACACAGCTTATTTGAACATCTCTATACAGCGCAATCTCACTATCGTCTTTGAAACAACACAGGCCGCCCATGTTAACGATGGGGTCTTTTTTCGCTGACATAGTAAAGATATCACCACATTCAAACATGCTGCGAATGATGTCTCCTATGGGCAGTTCTTTGCAGGCTTCTTCGCGTTGTTTAATGAAATAGGCATTCTCGGCAAAGCGCGCTGAATCTATCACGATTAATATATTATGCCGGGTAGCTATCTCGCGAACGGCGCGTATATTTTCTAAGGAAACCGGTTGTCCGCCAGCAGAATTACAAGTGATGGTAATGATAATACCAACAACGTTTTCCGGTCCATATTCGTTGATTGTTTTTTCCAAAGCATTAAGGTCAAAATTTCCCTTAAAGTCATACCAATTTGCTGTATCTAAAGCCTCTGGTGTAAGTACGTTAATCGCTTTTGCGCCGCTTAATTCAACGTGAGCGGCGGTGGTATCAAAATGATAATTTGAGATAAAGATGGGGTTGTCGCACGCTTTATGCTTGACCATATTGGGAAATAAAATTTGCTCAGCGCCGCGTCCTTGATGCACTGGTATCACGTGCTTATATCGAAATAAGGTTTGAATGGTTTTTTCTAGTTTCACAAAACTGCGACTGCCTGCATAAGCTTCATCGCCAATCATGAGTGCTGCCCATTGATTGGCGCTCATGGCGCCGGTGCCAGAATCGGTTAATAAATCAATATAGACATCTTCACTCTTAAGCAAAAATGGATTATTGCCTGCTTCTATTAAGGCTTGTTGACGATCCTCTAAGGTCGTCATTTTTATGGGTTCTACCATTTTTATACGGAAAGGTTCTGGAATTCGTTTCATTATAATTACTCACATTATTGATAAGTCGTTGAACGTTTAATCCAACGAGAAAGCTAACGCTTAAAGTGACCGTTATTGAGTGAATAAAAAGTGAGAATGGGCTAACCGAAAGTCTTGGTTATACCATTTTATGTGGTGGGTTGTGTGAACAAAATTTATACGTTTCATTATTGCAGTATGCAAACAGAAAACTTTATTTGTCAACGAATTAAATAAACCCTAGTGACGAAGAAAATAGTCGCCATCATATAAAATTCACTAGTGATGAGAAGCCTAAAAAAGGAGCTCAGCGCTCAGAACATTAAGTCAAAGGTCTTCCCACAAATACTGCTAATTACATAATATGTAAATATTTTATCGACAACATCACACTATTAAATATTTATGTAAATGGTAATGTCTATCATTTGTGTTTAATTTCCTCGAATGTATAATGGCGGCAATTATTTTAGGCAATATATATTTATTAGGAATTACGATGAAACTTAAACGCGCTTTTGCACTTTCTTCATTAGTTGTTGCGATGGGCTTTCCTGTTTATGCGCAAGATGCATTACCGGAAAAAACCGTTGGTAAAGATAAAAAGATCGAGAAAATACACATTGTAGGCGTACGTCAAGATCGCGTTAGTCAGGGGGCTACAGGCTTGACAATGGAACTTAATGAAACGCCACAATCTATCAGCGTGATTAGCTCTCAACAAATTAAAAACTTTGCCGCAAATAGCATCAATGATGCATTAAAAATTGCGACGGGCATTAAGGTTGAACAATCTGAAACTAATCGTACTAGATATAAATCTCGTGGCTTTGATGTTAAAAGTACTCAAATTGATGGTGTAGGACTTCCTAATAGTTGGGGTCTTGTTACTGGTGCTATGGAAAGCTACGGCTATGAAGAAATTGAAATTATTCGTGGTGCTAATGGTCAGTTAACGGGCGTAGGTAACTCTGCCGGGACAATTAACTATGTACGTAAGCGTCCGACTAATGAAAATGAAGGTGAAATTGGATTAACACTGGGTTCTTATAATTCAAAACGATTGCAAGCGGATTACTCTTTCTTATTAACGGACAGTGGTAGCTGGGCGGCGCGCGTTATAGCTGTTGCACAAGACGCTGAATCTTATCTTGATAGTTTAGAAAATGATCGCAGTTATTTCTCCGCTGTTGTCGATGGTCAAATTACCGATAATTCAACGCTTACGTTTGGTGCTTCACATCAAGATGCCAATACTGACGGTAATATGTGGGGTGGTTTAACATTCAAATATGCTGACGGAACAAGAGCTGATTGGGATGTTAGTGCCAGCCCTGCGCAAGAATGGACAATGTGGGACACAACAAATACTCAAGCTTTTGTTGAATACGCTTATTCATTTGATAATGATTGGGAAATTAAAACAACTTATAATCTGCGAGATTCTGCAAACCAGAGTAAGCTACTTTACCTTTATGATGCGCGTGGTTTGTTCGATAGCGAAACTAATTTAGGTCTATTTTCATTGCCGGGACGTTACGATGCTGAATTTACTGCGCACTTATTTGATATAACGGCTAACGGTGAATATGACTTGTTTGATAAAAGTCATGAATTAACCATGGGCGTTAGTATTTCTAAAAGTGAAAGTTTATCGTTCAAGAATGATTATGATAGAGCGACAACACCTGCTTTTGGTTTCGCACCAGCTTTTCCATATGCATCAAATGTATTGCCTGAGCCAGTATGGGGCGAGAAAACGCAATACGCAGAGATTGATGTAACGCTTACTCGATTCTTTGGGTCAACTAAATTAAACGTTACCGATGATTTGTTCTTGGTTGCTGGATTTAATGCAATTGACTATAAACGCGAAGGTCTAAATTCTGGTGTTGTTATTGATAACAATGAAAATGAAGTTAGCCCATATGCCGCTGCAACCTATGCTATTACAGACGATGTTAATGCCTATGTTAGCTATTCAGACATTTATCAGCCACAAGAGCAATATGATATTAATGGTGAATTTTTAGACCCAAGTAAAGGTGTTAACTACGAGATTGGACTAAAAACACAGTGGTTAGATGACAGTTTACTTGCTACTTTTGCAATGTTCAGTGCCGAGCAAGAGAATATCTCAGCGTATGCAGGACGTAATGCGTTAGGTAAATCTTATTACGAAGGCACAAATATAGACTCTAAGGGGTTTGAACTTGAACTCACGGGTAAAATCAGTGATAACTTAAATGCTGTGTTTGCTTATACCTATCTAGATGTCGAAGATGATTTAGGTGTGAATACTAACGAATGGATTGCAACCGACGTTGTTAACTTTTCATTAGATTATACCCTGACCCAACTACCGGAAGTTACCGTTGGCTTTGGTGGAAAATGGCAGTCAAAAACTGAGAATGCAAAGAGCAAAGTAATACAAGATTCATACGTACTTGTTAATGCTTTTGCACGTTGGAATGTATCAGAGAAACTGGCTATACAAGCGAATATTAACAATATCACTGATGAAAAGTACATCACCAGTTTAGGTACTATTGGTTATTATGGCGCGCCAGTTAACGGCAGTGTGAGCCTGAGTTACCGCTTCTAAATATATTATCTAATCGGTATATAACAAAGCCTGTATCAATATGATATGGGCTTTTTATTTGTAGGGGATTAGTTAGGGGTCGTTTATAGATTTAATTTGATCTGACCCGAGTTTATTCTTTCCAGTTAATGGCGGTGAGTCACTTTTCGCTTCTAAATATAGTTATCTAAATCGATATATAAAAAGCCTGTGTCAAATTTGACACGGGCTTTTTATTTGTAGGGGATTAGTTAGGAGTCGTTTTATGGATTTAATTTGTTCTGACCCGAATTTGTTGTGGTGTGCTAACTCTGCTGTGATTTCAATCGCTTAATAATTGAGATGTTTTTATCAATGCTTTGCTTGTTATCACTTAATGGTTTGAGCTTTTCTAGGTACGTTAATGCTTTAGCATATTGTTGTTGGTCTAGGGCTAATTGCGCGAGGCCGGCTAGTGATTGCTTAACAAACTGAGGAAAAACTTGTGCGCGTTGGTAATAAAGCTGTGCGCGTGAAAACTGTTGTTTATGTTGATAATGCTGGGCTAATTTGACCAGCACACTCGCTTGATTAGGATTGAGCGCTAATGATTTTTTAAAGTGCTTAATTGCCTGTTTCATGTTGGTTGGCTCAATGGCACTGCCTAACGTAGCGTAATAGAGGCTCTGCTGAGCTTTTGGTAATTTATTTATCTGTTTAATGCTACCTAAAATACGGCGTGCTTGTTTAAATTCCCCTTCAATGATTAACCAAGAAATAGCAGAAGCTACTTGATCAAAAGCTTGTGGTTGTTGCTTTGTTATTTTGATCAGTAAATCAGCAGCACGGGCCATGCTGCCTTGTGACAAATGTAGCTGCGCTGTACTTAATAAATTATTAGGTTTGTTTTCACCATGTCGTAGTGCCATTTCCATGCTGGTAAGCGCTTTGGCGCGATCGTTGGTGGCAAGGGTTATTTGAGCGCGTTGCAACCACAATTTTTTGTCGCTAGGGGAGGCATTAATCAACTCGTCAACCATGTTTAGCGCCGCTAAGTTATTGCCTGCGCGTTGCAGTGCGTACAGTAATCCTTGCTTCCATTGCACATTGTGGGGATCTAATAATAACGCCTGTTGATAACCAGCAATAGCTGACCATGGTGAATTTTGGTTGAGGTTGATATACGCTAGTTGACCAAAAAACTGTGGATCTTGAACACCATTTTCTATGGCTTTACTTAAATGATGCTGGGCCTTTTTAAGCTGCTTTGCCTGTAAGTATAAAGCGGCCAATGTACGATGGGCTCGCACCAAGTTAGGTGATTTTTGTAAGACAGTGAGTAACGTTTTCTCAGCTTTTTTAGGCGCCTTAGCGGCCAAATAAACTTGCCCTGTCATGAGCAGTAGAGCAACGCTTTTTTCATCATTTTCGTTGGCATTTAACAGCGCAATTACTGCTGGATATTGTTTCTTATCTAGCAAAGGCTTGATGGCCAGTGATAGTTTGTGTTCATTGGGTGCAAGCTTCACGTCTCCCATCGGCGCTAGCGCGTTGGTTAGATTATAACTAAAGGTTGGCGCGGAGAGTTCGACATCAATGGGCTGGGCGTTGGCTGATTTTATAACGACGAGCAATAAGCTAGACATTAATAGTGAAAATACGACTAAATGTCGTGGTAAGCCACTTGTTATACGGGGTGTTAAATGTGTAGATAAAGATAATGTGATCATGATTTTTTAAATTCCACTGGCCAAACAAATCGAGCGGCAACAGATTGACCGTCTTTTGTTGGCGGAGTAAATCGGGCTCTTTTGACAAGCTCGTTAATAGCGTTTGATAATTCTTTATGGTGCTTACCACGAATAGCGATCAATGTTGGTTTACCTTGTTCGTCAATAAACACATCGAGTTTGACGGTTATTTGTAAAATGCCCTGCTTGACTAATGCCCGCGGATATTTAGTTTTAGCTCGCGTTAATAAACTGGGCACGCTGTCAAGATCATCCAACCCAAAGGCTTGCCAATCAATATTAAGCGCGTCGCTAAAATCCACATTCATTTGCACGGTCATTGGCGGTGGTGTAAGCATTAATTCAGGACGCTCTACTTCAACCAAACTGGCATCCATAGCAGCACCATCGCCCTCAAGACTAAGGCTAAGTGTCTGCTCAACTTGCACCGTTTGTTGTGGCGGAGGCGGTGGAGGAGGCGGGGGTAATGATGCAACGTGTACTTGACGAACCAAAACTTCGGGATCGATACGTTTAGCAAACCACTCGTTCACAAATAATAACGCAACCGCGATAAGCATCATGGCCATAGTGATTAACAGAGTATAAAAATGGTGGCGTTTTATTTTCATAAGTTACTGCAATGTGGCGATATTAACGGTGGCTGCGCCGCCAAGTTTACTTTCATCAATCACTTGAATGAGTAACTCTGTGGTGACTAACTTGTCGGCCTGAATAACCACAGGACGTGATTGATCACCCAGTAAACCTTTAACTGTATTTCGCACGCCAGCCACGCCAATAACGCTGCCGTCGTAAATCACGTCACCGCCATTAGTAATGGCTAGCATGATGATATTACGCTCCAGTTTTTTGGTCGACAGTGCTTGTGGCTTGTCGATTTCAACCCCAGTTTCTTTGACAAAAACCGTGGTTACTATAAAGAAGATCAACAGAATAAAAACCACATCTAATAGTGGTGATAAATCGATTGTTTGTTGTTGTTCGTCGAGGCGTTGTTGCAAACTAGCACGCATGGCTTAATGCCTCGCGTGCTTGTAGTTTTTTATAATAACTAAGGAGCAACCACCCCGGAACTGCAATCACTAAACCTAATTGTGTTGTCCACAATGCACTGGCGATCCCTTGCGTTAATGTGCTGGTTTCGCCCATTCCTTCACCTAGGGACATCGCAGTAAAGGCATCGAGTAATCCCATAATCGTGCCCAATAAACCTAATAGAGGTAACGCGCCCACACAAATCGTAATAGTTTCTTGCCATGCATGATGGCTACTATCATATAAACCTGATTTAGCACGAATGGTGAAAAATATGATTTGATAATAGGTAAAGAAACCTAAGCCTAAAATGGCCCAAACAATAACACTATCAAAAGATTGAATATTCATTTAAGCAGCCTCAGCTAAGGGTTTGGTCGATGCTTGACTCAGTTGCACAGCGCAGCTTTCTAACGCGCCGTAATAGGTTTTAACTTTACGCGATAACAAGGCATGCATTAATAACGCAGGAATAGCGACAACAAGCCCTAACTCAGTAGTGACTAGAGCTTCTGAAATCCCCCCTGATACAGCAGATGCATCGCCAGCACCAAACAGTGTCATGAGTTTAAATGTTTCAATCATGCCACTAACAGTCCCTAACAATCCTAATAGTGGTGAAACTGCAGCTGTTATGGCTACGGCCCCTAACCAATATTCTAGTTGGTGTTTATGCATCAATAGCGCAGAAAACAACTGATCATCACGGCGCTGCCCAGCGGGGGAGGCAAGGGTAATATTAACTAACTCATGTTGCATGCCTTTAACTTGTTTTGTTAGTTGCTCAACTTGCGATGTTACATTGGCGTCAATATGGGAGAGGCGTTCAGCTAATGCCGGTAATATGGTGGGCAGACGTGTTAACTGGAACCCTTTTAATAATGAAATTATCAGCGCGAAAACACCAAAAGCAATAATAGGTAAGACCCAGATACCGCCTTTTTCAACATGACTAATGACAGACTCTTTCGACTGAGCAATTTTAAGTGCACGGGTTAAAGTCGGATCAAAACTAATGTTGGCCGCCTTGCCTTGAGACAGCAATGTGAGCTGCTCAAACTGTGTAGAGGCGAGTAATAAACCTTGCTTAAGGATGCTTTCGTCTTTAATTAAGAATCCGGCTTGTTCATTAGGTGCATCGATAAACCATGATACAGGGCCAATGGCTAACGTTGGTTTTTGTTGCATAATGCCGTCTGTTGCAACAACATTCGCTGTTGTCCATTGTGGGTTGAGCGCCGCGCGAAGTTGTGAAAAACGTTGACTAAGCCCGTTAAGATTCGCTGATGAAAATAGATCATCAGTTTGTTCACTTATTTTCTGCTGTTGTGAGAAACGAGCCAATAAGTTGCGTTGATAAGTATCTTGTTGCTGCCACGTTGATAGTCTTTTTTCTAAGGCATTTAAGCTTAATGTTTGCTCATCACTTAGGCGCCGAGCCGTACTCGTTTTTTTACGCAGCTTTAAAACCGATTGCTCAACGTTAGCGGTTTGACGGCTTAACTGTTGACTCTGTGTGGTAATATTCGCTTGTGTTTTGTTTAATGCTCGTTGGGCTAGCTTAATATCATTAACTAACGTGGCTTGAACGTTCGCTTGACTCTCGTTAATGCTCAAACCTGCAATGCATAAAAATAAGGTGATTAAAGAAAAGTTTTTCATATTATTGGCCAATCGCTTTACTAGGTGACATCGGAGAAAGCGACATAGGTAGTGTGATTAAGTGGGCTTCTTTTTTATGTGCAAGCATTGCTAACGCATCTTTCACTTCTTGTGCAGAAACAGGGGTGTCATGTTGCCATTGCCAGCCATTAACAGTAGGGAACCCTGCGACAGCAATCGTTCCATCTAACGTTAAGTACCAGCCGCGTGCAACGCCCAAAAACAATTGATTAACCATTTTTTCCTGGCCCTTGGCATCAATAATTGTGCCTTGCTGGGTGCTTACTCGTTGGTTAAACTCGTCGAAGCTTTGATACAGGGTCAATAAGCTTTCGAGTCGCTTAGATACGTCCTTGTCATCTAGGGCATCTAATGTTGTTTGCCATGAATGTGCTAAAGGTGGCGGCAATTGGCCATGAATATTACTAATTTGCGCTAATTCGTTAGTGAGCCATTGTGATAAAGTTGTTTGCTTACTTTCCATTGAAGTTTGCAGTGTTAATAGCTTTTTACGTGCCTGGGTGACACCATCTACTTGTTTTGTATGCTTAGTGGTTAAAGCTTGAAGCTGTTTTTTTTCTTGTTTAAGTAACATAATACGCTGGCGTAATAATCGCTGTGTATCTTGCCATTGGCTTTTTAGGTGGGTATTTTGTTTCTCTAAATTAACCCATTGTGTCACCAATTTTTCGGCGCTATTGACAGATGAGTTAGTGGTCGGTGTTTGGCAAAATGCGTTAGCACAAAGCAATAGGCTTAATGTGCAAACAAACCAACATTGGCGAATATTCATGGCGGGATCTATTTGTCCTAAATCAATTAAAGAGCAAGAATGAATTAATCAGGATGATCATTCGTTGTAAATGGTAACAATTATCATTAAGATGCGCAATTAATAAATTGCGCTATATTTTTCGCTTCCCATATTCTCAATAAATTAGGTATCACTATGCTTTTACACATTCCCAACGTGTTAACTAAAGAACAAGTCAAAGAGTGTCAGGAATTGTTGTTAGATGCACAATGGATAGATGGCAAAACGACGGCTGGCCATCAAGCGTTAATGACAAAAAATAATTTACAATTACCTCAAGAATCAAAAACAGGCCAAGATATAGGTCAATTTATTATTGCGAGACTCAAAGATAACGCGCAATTTATGGGGGCTGCATTTCCTAATAAGTTTTATCCGCCCATGTTCAATTGTTATCAAGACGCGGGTAATTTTGGTAATCATATTGATAACGCTATCAGGCATTCCCCTTTTATAGATGGTCAAATACGTACAGATCTATCAATGACTTTATTTCTTAATGAACCAGAATCTTATGAGGGAGGGGAATTGGTTATTGAAGATACCTATGGTGAAAAGCGCGTTAAACTCCCAGCAGGGGACCTCATTTTATATCCATCAACAAGTATGCACCGTGTTACGCCCGTAACCTCTGGGCGCCGTATTGCTTCTTTTTTCTGGTTGCAAAGCTTGATAAGAAATGATGATCAGCGCCGTATTTTATATGAACTCGATCAAAGTATTATTGCACTTACCCAACAAGACCCTCATCAATCAGAACTAGTACGTTTAACGGGTGTTTATCACAATTTGTTAAGACAGTGGGCTGCTTAATCATCATTAAGTGTAATGCCTTTAAGCCCATGTAATACCATTAATTTGATTAAATTATCTATTACGACTTTAAGCCAATACTTTGTATTGGCTTTTTTATTACTTTAAAAAAACACGACAAGTGAATGTTAATACCAATTTGATTAAATTATTGCCCACTTGTGCAGGTTAAAATTAACGATAACGGCGTTGCCCTCAATCCCAATAGCCAGCTATTGCTCAATCGAGCGCCTTGTTCTAATAAATTTTTCCTTAGCACAACAAGATCACTTACTTAATGAAATTGGGATAAGAAAGTTTAATTTATTAGATAAATCCGTTGCAAATGATAATTGTTCGCATTAGTATGCGCGTCAAATATTAATCATTAACCTTCATATGGGATGTATCATCATGAGTACCTTTAATAAATCACCACTTACAGTCGCTTTAAGCATGGCACTTGTTACTTGCGCATTAAACGCACAAGCAGTCGAAAAAGTAAAAGAACTTGCTGTTACTAAAGTTCAAGAGAAAAAAAATAGCCAATATAAAGTCGACAAAGTGGCCACGCATAAAATTGCGACTGATTTAATTGATACGCCAAAAACAATTACCGTTATTTCTGGTGATTTATTAGATGATCAGGGTGTGACCAGTTTTGCTGACGCACTGCGTAACGTATCAGGTGTTTCTACATTTGGTGCGGGTGAAGGTGGTGGTGGCAATATTACGACCAATGATAAATTAACTATTCGTGGTTTTAGCGCTAACCAGAGTATTTATATTGATGGCATTCGAGATTTAACGACTTATTCACGTGACTTATTCAATTATGAACAAATTGAAGTGTCAAAAGGTGCCAATTCATCGATCGCTGGTAAAGGAACTTCAGGCGGCTCAGTCAACTTAGTGACTAAACGAGCGAGTACAAAAGAGACATTCAATAAAGCGCAAGTGAGCTTTGATAACTTCAAAACTAAGCGTGTAACATTAGACAGCAACATCGCACTAACACAAGACACTGCTGTACGTGTTAATGCCGTTTTATCTGATGGCGGTGACAAGCTAGATAATGGTGTTGAAAACTATAAAAACACAGGATTTTCAGTATCATTAGCCAGTGAGTTGTCTGATAAAACGTCAATAGTTGGCGATTTAATGATTATTAAACAAGATAATACTCCACTATTAGGATTACCATATGTTACAGAAGGTGTAGCTAAAACGTTTCCAAATTTAACTGAGGGGGCGATTGATAAATCACTTTGGAGTAATTATTACGGTGTTGAAAAACGTGATTTTGAAAAAACAAATGTAACCCAAGCAACGGTTAAAATTGAACATGAAATCTCAGATACTTCGCGCATAGTAAGCACTACTCGCGTAGTAAAAAGTGACCGAAAATCAACGGTAAGTCGTCCTATTTTTAAAAGTACGCGCGAAACGATCGATGGCAAACGCGTTTATACATATTTCGATAAAGTTCGAGCTGATTATATACAAGCTGCCGATGAAGAGAATAGCTTAATTGTTACTCAGCTTGATTTTATTACGCAAGGATCATTAGCAGGCATGAAGCATGATCTTGTTGTGGGGGCTGAAGTGTATGAAGAAAGCTATGAATACTATCGTTTAGATAATAACATGGTGTTATCAAGTGATACGTTCGATTTACATAATCCAGCGCAAGACCTTACTTATACTGGCTCTATTACACGTGTCGGTGATAAACCAGCGAAAACAGAAGGTAAAGGTCTTGCTGTTTATTTACTTGATACCATTGAAATTAATGAAAATTGGCTGATGACTGCTGGTGTGCGTTTTGAAAAATTCAATGCGAAAGGATCTGTGTATAAAGATAGATTCAATCATAGTCATCCAGCGCCACCACTGCCACGCCATGATTATCAAGTCGTAGGTGCAGGTGAAGCTAAAGATAATTTTGTTAGTTATAATGGCTCTATTGCTTACAAACCCAATGAAAACACTAATTTCTATCTAGGCTATTCAAATTCACAAACGCCAAGTGTAAACACGCTTAAATTTTCTTCTAGAGATTCAGTGAATGAATTAGAACCAGAAACAGCAAAAACGTTAGAGTTGGGGGCTAAGTGGGAGTTGATGGATGATAGAATCCTTGTTAACGCAGCAATTTTCCAAACAACAAAAACGGTAAAAGATCGTAATGACGAACGTATATATTTCTTAGCTGGCGAGCAACAAGTTAAAGGACTAGAGTTAAGCGTTAATGGTGAAATTACTGACGATTTATCATTGATTGCTTCTTATACACATCAAAAGTCTGAAGTGACAAAAGATTATTCACAAGACAGTGTTGGCAATGGCTTATCTTCTACGCCAAAAAACACGGCCAATATTTGGTTAACGTATGCTGCAAGTGATAAATTAGTGATTGGTGGTGGTGCTAATTATAACTCTGGTAACATTTACTGGCGTCGTAACAGCGCTTACTTTACGACGGGTAACGTTACGTTAGTGAATGCAATGGCTTCTTATGAAATAACGAATAATCTTTCACTTAAGTTAAATATCAATAATTTAACAGATAAAGAGTATATTACTGACTACAGCGCAAGAGGTCATTTTTTACCAGGCGCTCCACGTAACATCAAGTTAGGGCTTAGCTACAAATTTTAATTAACCTTATTTTTAGATTTTATAATAGCCAATACTTTGTATTGGCTTTTTTTTTACTAAAAATCTCACTTGCGACCAGTGAATGTAAAGAAAGTTTAACTTTATTTGATAAATGTATTGCAAATGATAATGACTCGCATTAGTATGCGCGTCAAATATTAGATCATTAACCTTCACAAGAGATGTTTCATCATGAGTACCTTCAATAAATCACCACTTACAGTCGCTTTAAGCTTGGCACTTGTTACTTGCGCATTAAACGCTCAAGCCGTCGAAAAAGTTAAAGAACTTGCCGTTACTAAAGTTCAAGAGAACAAAGCAAGCCAATATAAAGTAGACAAAGTGGCCACGCATAAAATTGCGACTGATTTAATCGATACACCCAAAACAATTACAGTTATTTCAAGTGAACTATTAGCTGACCAAGGTGTGACTAGTTTTGCTGATGCGCTGCGTAACGTTTCTGGTGTGTCTACTTTTGGTGCTGGTGAAGGCGGCGGTGGTAATATCACGACTAATGACAAACTAACGATTCGTGGATTTAGTGCTAATCAAAACATTTACGTTGATGGTATTCGTGACGTTTCTGGTTATTCTCGTGACATGTTCAACTTTGAGCAACTTGAAGTATCTAAAGGCGCAAGTTCAAGTCTTTCTGGTAAAGGTTCTTCTGGTGGTTCTGTAAATTTAGTGACTAAGACAGCGAAAAAAGATGAAGTATTTACAAATGTAGCGGCGAGCTTTGATGAAAAACAAAGCCTACGTTTAAGTGTTGATACCAATCAAAAAGTAAGCGAATTGGCAACAGTTCGTATTAATGCGCTTGTGGCTGATGGCGGCGACTACTTAGACAATGGTGTTGAAGAATATAAAACAACGGCTATTGCTGGCAGTGTTTTACTTGATGTGTCAGAAAAAACAGACATTACATTAAACGCAACTTACATGAAGCAAGACAACACGCCTATGTTGGGCTTGCCTTGGATTACTGAAGGCGTTGCTAAAGCGTTTGGATTAAAAGAAGGTCCAATCGATTCTTCACTATGGGATAACTACTATGGTGTGGAAGGTCGTGACATGGAAGAAGTGGACATGGCGCAAGCTACGTTACTTATTGAGCATCAGTTAACTGAACATACGTCAATTCGTTCTAATACACGTATTGCTACCAACGATAAAGTGTCTGTATTAACGCGTCCTCGTTTTGCGTCAACAAGAGATGCAGACAGAAACTACACTTATCAAAACGAAATTGACCGTTCTTGGGTTCAAGCTATTGATCACAGTAATGATTTAGTAGTCTCTCAACTTGATTTAATTACTAAATTTGAGTCTGGTGATGTAACACATGATGTTGTGTTTGGTGGTGAATACTACCGTGAAACACTAACAAATCGTCCTCTTAGCAACAACACAGTTTTGGCCTCTAACAATACGTCTTACACTAACCCAGTAATGACTGCTTACACTGGCGCTGTAGAGCGCAGTGGTGATGCTGTTGAAACAACAGGTACTGGACTTGCTATTTATGCCCTTGATACGATTCGTATTGGTGAACATTGGTTAGCAACAGCCGGTGTACGCTTTGAAGATTACAAAGCTAAAGGTGATGCTTCTTACTGGAAAAAAGTAGATGGCAACTGGACTCGTCCTTTAGTTAAAGGCGTTGAAGCTAAAGGTGATTTCCTAAGCTACAACTTCTCTATTGCGTACAAGCCAAACGAAAACACTAATATTTACTTTGGTTATGCCAATTCACAAGATCCAAATGGTGGCAGCTTATCCTTCAAAAGTTCAACGGAAGAGCAGCTCGTTAATGCTTCAAAAGTTAAACCTGAAGAAGCTAAAAGTTATGAATTAGGCGCTAAATGGGATCTATTTGATGACGCATTACAATTGAACGCTGCGTTATTCTTAACGGAAAAAACAGTACTTGATCGTAATGAAGAGCGTTTATATTTCTTAGCTGGTAAACAAGAAGTTAAAGGCTTTGAATTAGGACTAACGGGTGAGATTAACGATGACCTAAGCATCATCGCTTCATATACGCATCAAGAAAGTGAAGTAATTCAAGATTTCACAGCTGATATGATTGGTGACGGCCTAACGGCAGTACCTGAAGATACGGCTAGTGTATGGATGAGCTATGCTGCAAGTAGCAAACTAACACTTGCTGGTGGCGCGCAATACAGTTCTGGTGATACTTACTGGCGTCGTAACCGTGCTTACTACGAAACGGGCAGCATGGTGATTGTTAATGCTATGGCGTCATATGAATTTAACGATGCGCTAACGTTACAAGTTAATATCGATAACTTAACAGACAAAGAGTACATCACGGATTACAGCGCTAAAGGTCACTTCTTACCGGGTGCTCCGCGCAACATTAAAGTAGGCGTAAACTACAAGTTCTAATGCCTAGTTAAACTATTAACTCTCTTTGGCCGATGCTCATTACATCGGCTTTTTTTATGGCTCCAAATTGAACGCTATAAAGGCCATTGGAGACCTGTTTACATCATTACTTTATCGTTATAATCTTTACTGCTAATTAAAATGCCTGAGTGATTATTTATTATGAGAAAACACACTTTCAGCGCTTGCTTATATTTCCTAAGTTTCTCGACTTTCAACCATCTTTCATTTTAAAGCGGGATCAACCGCTTCGGAGTATTAACACAGTGGATAGCATCGACTCATTTATCAACCAGTGGGCAGGAAAGCACACCATGGTGCCTATTAACCCTCAACTCATTACCGAGCTGGAGCAGAACTTAGGCGGTGTCTTGCCAGATTCATACAAGTATTTGCTTTCAACCTACGGTCTAATCCACACACCGAATGTATTAACTCAAACCTGTGATTTAACGGTCAGTATTAATGAGGTACAGGACTTCTTAAACCTAGAGGATGTAGAGACCTTATCTAAGTTATATCAAATGAGTGGCATGCCAGCAGGGCATGTATTGTTTGCATCAGATTGTAAAGGCAATATGTTTTGTTTCAAGTCATCGGATTGTGAACAACGTCAAAGTGACGTGCCCGTTTGGTTTTATGACCAAGGGCTGGGCACCATGCATAAAGTATCAGACTCATTTGCTACATGGTTAAGTGGGTTTAATAAGTAACTTTTAATAAAGACTCTAATACTAAGTGGATTTGTTTAACTTATTGTATTTAAAGTGTTTTAAAGTTAGTCTTGTAATCTAAATCTAAATCTATCTGTAGCGTGAGTTAGGTTAGCGAATTAAATACAGTTTAAGGTAGTTATAAACATTCAATACTATTTGGAACAGTTCAATTCTAAATCATAAAAAATAATTATTTACTGGAGTAATTTTTGAAAAAATATATCGTTGTTCTACTTTTATTAACTCTTTTAATAAGTTGCAAATCTACACTTTCACCTGAGTCACAATATCAACACCTGATTAAAAACTCTCAACTTAAGCTAGTAAAAGATGTGAGCTCTGGAATTGAAAATAGTTTTATAAGGCATTTTGAAGAAGGTACCTTAAAAGAAGATTATTTGTCGCTCTCAGATAATATAGTTAACCGAAAAAATTACTTATCAAACTACGTTGTATATAAATTCACCCCAAAGAATACAAGTGACTATAAATTTTTAATCGAATCCATTCCCTTTGTAAGCAAAGGTACACGAAGTCTATTTAAGCCTGAGGTTTTACTTTTAGATGCAGATAAGAATGAAGTTGAAATGGCTAAATTTAGTCTAACAGAAGAAAAAATGACTTTTATGAAGCCTTATCGTTTTGAGCTTAATTGGACAAGTTCTTTAAAAGCCGAAAATGATTATTATATTTGGATGCAGTCGGACAACTCTCACATAGGGGATAGCTTTAAGGAATATTCTCAAGTTATGCCAATAGGCCTTCCTGGTGGCGAATTAATCTATTTGTTTGCTGATCATTCTATTTATCTGGGAGCGATAGGTAAGTTTTCAATGGAAGCTAAATCTATTTAATGTGACAAACTAACCGTGATATTTCACACAATTAAGTGTGAAACTCTCAAATAGATCGGACCCATTGCACAGAGATACGGCAGCTAACGCGTCGCATTTTTTAAAAAATGGGGTCAGATCAACTTTATTAATTCAGCCAATAAATCGCAGGTTATGATCAAACGGATTTGTCTCTTTTTATCAAAAAAACAGATAAAGATAACTCATGAATAAGATTAAAAAAGAGGTATTATTTTTTGCTTTTCTTTGAGCAATCTACCTAATATATTTACAAGTCGTAAGGAGTGGGTGTAGTTTTTCAGAGGAGTATGCAACAGCGCATGTTATAGAAACAGCTAAGAGCTTAGAGCTAAATATACAATATTTAGGTCAATGTCCAATGGTGGGATTATGCTAATGACAAGCAATTATAGTCACCTAGAGAGGTGATGTATTCAAGGAATCGTATGGAGTTAATTCAAAAAAAGTCATCTAACCAAACAACATTTGAATTTGGTGTGGAAAAGCTTAAATATACAATTAAAGATGCATCAGGAAAAAGAACATTCTCAATTGAATATGGTTCTATTTCAGATGAAGATTTTGATGAGCTCGAGGAAAAGAATGCTTGGTTTAGGAATGTAGGCATTATTTGGGTTCTACTTGGTTTATTTCAGATTGTTAGCCGCTTTATGGAAACTGGTATGCCTTCTGGATCCATGTGGCTAACACTTGGGATCATATTCCTATTCGTATATTTTTTTAAAACGACAAATTACGCAGTTTTAGACACTGAGAAAGGCCAGATTTTTGTGATCAAAGATGCTCAACAGTCTAAGATCCTTGATGAGATTTCTTCGCGGAGAAATAGTCAGTGGAAACGCTGGTATGGCACAATAAATTATGAGAATGAGTCCCATATTGAGCTTAATAAATTCCAGTGGTTGTTAGATAAAAATGTGATTTCTGAAGAGGAATTTCAGCTGATTAAGCTTGAAATAGGTCATGTACCTGAAACATCGAACCGAGTATTAAATTGAATCAAAAGGGTCTGGATTTATTAATCCTGCATTACAAATCAAACACTGGCATTAGACTGTGCTTAAACATGACCTTACCCAGTATTGCGTGACAGTTCACATTGTCGTGTTGTTTATAATACAAGACGCGAAAATCGCCAACATGCACCGTAACTTATTACGGGCATTATATAATTTAGGAAAGTATGGAACTCGTTAATCAACTTATTGAATCATCAAAATTTGCCGGTATTATGGCGCTTTCAGCATTTTTATTGTCTATTGCTAGTTTTATATGGACTAGGCGCTCAGCTAAAATTAGTAAACAAGCATTAGAAGAGTCGATTAAAAACAACAACAGAATTAAAGAGTCTGAAATAGAACAAAAGAGATATGAATTGCTAAAAGCAATTTGTGAAGAGCTTTCAATGCTTGAGGGGCAATTCACTCTAATGACTACTTTAAAAGCTGATTATGAATCTTCAACTGATATCGTTCAAACTCTTATGGGGAATCGTATTAAGTTATTTACTGAAACCTTACCTGCTGTAGATAAATATAAAGAAGACATAGAACGTGCGCATTTAGAGGGGGCGAACTGGAATGTAATGCACGGAGTGTCAGAGCTATTGAAGTTACAAGCCGCGCAAGATGTTGCGTTAGTACATACCAAAAACTTTATTGAGTGTAATGCTAGTTTAGTGACGGACTTTAGAGAACAACTATTAATTGCCCAGCAATCTAGTTCGGCCGCTATTAAAGCAAATGCTAAATGTAAACCACAGGAGTCAGAATGCTTGATTTGTTAATTGATGCTAACAACCAAGCCATAGAGAGATATATGGATACATGAAAATATTATTCACATTTACTATTTGGATCATATCGCTGTCGGTAAGTGCAAAATCGTTAGCCTTCGATTACGTAGAGCAACATTGTTCTATTCCACAAATAGAGAAAAGCAAGGTTCAAACAGTTACTGATGATAATTATTATTCTAAAATATTAAAAGACTATAGTTCGTGGCAACAAGCCAAGAAGCTGTATGCAGATATGAAAATCATTAAAGTCGATAATAAGCATGACCCATCTATTGAGTCCTTTATAACAAAGTATCAATATCATAAGGATAAACTCACTTTTTTCTTCAATGGTAAAAATCATATTCCAATGTGTGTGCAAATATATTCGAATATATTTGATACTCATAAGATGTCGATTTTTAATCGAAAAATAGATTACTTTAGAGCTAAATATAATATTGAGAATTCTTTTGATGTACTAGAAATAATAACGATGGAAGGACTGGAACTCGTACAGATCCATTTTAGAGATAATAGAGTTTTCATGCTGAACTATCGTAACAATTACTTAGATTAAGTCATCCATATTAGAAGCTGCTTTTGACATTGTTTTTAACCATATTGAGTGTTTAATATTCACTAATAAAAAACAAACAAAACAGCCCCTTTAGCCCGAAGATATGGACTAAAGAGAGTTGGTAGACTTTATGTAGATGAATAGTGGTCCTTCATTAACTAGCTTCTAAATCAAATGAATAGTCAAAGCCACTCAATTTACTGCTTTGCTGCCACAACCACTGCATTAATGCTGGGTCTTTAGCTGTTTCAGACGTTGATTTAATTACTTTGTCTTTATAATAATGACCGCTTTGTGTTAGTTCTTGCGTTGATTGAGATAAGAACACACCGGTTTCAGCGCCTTTGTCTGGTGTGCGTGCAATCAGATGTTTTATCAACGTATAAAAAGGTGATAACCAGACAGGCAACGCCTGTTTCAGCATTGGTGTATCAACAATGCCTGGGTCAAAACAATTAACGGTGATACGACTATCTGTTAGTTTTTCCGCCAAACTTTGCGTAAATAGCACACTAAAAAGCTTGCTGTTACAGTAAGCACGCTCTGCATTAAAGTCTTCTTTTAGCTGAATATCATCTAGGTTTAATTTGGCATCGGTATGGCGAAAAGAGGCCGTATTAATAATTCTCCCTTGCTGTGCTTTAGCTAATAAAGGTAATAAACGGCCAGTTAAAACAAAAGGAGCAATTTGATTAACCGCTACTGTAGATTCAATGCCATCAACACTTGGAGTGAAAGTTTTGTCTGACCAGTGTCCTGCATTATTAATCAGAATATCGATATTATCGGTTAATTGGCTAATATGATCTGCGGCGGTGTGAATAGAGCTAATCGACATAAGGTCACATTGTACAAAATGAACGTGATTATTTAGAGGTTGCTGTTTAATCATCGCTTCAAATTTTTGTTTATTGCGAGCCAGTACAAAAAATTCAACATCTGACTGCTTATCTAATTTATAGAGCCATTGTTGCCCAAATCCTGATGTTACACCTGTAATTACAATGCGTTGCATAGTTGTTTCTCTCTTTAATGTTAATCATAAATAATCAGAAGAATTATTCTTGCTGACTTGATGAGTTAACTATAAAGCCCTTGCGTAATTAATTAAATGTCAATAATATTGAAATACTTTTAACTAAAAGGAAAGGTTAGTGGCTAGTTTTAGTGAATATCACGCATTCTGTACCATTGTTGAATTAAAAAGCATAACCGCCGCCGCGAAAGCTCTGCATAAATCTGTTTCAGCGGTGAGCAAACAGCTGAGTAAGTTAGAGGCTGGTTTGCAGGCACAGTTAATTGATAGGTCAACAAAGACGTTAACCATCACGCCGTTAGGTGAGAAATTTTACCAACAATGTAAACCCATTTTGCAGTCTGTCATTGATGTCGAACAATCGTTAAAAGATGAAGTAACAACGGCCAGTGGGAAGTTAGTCTTATCATTTCCTGAAGTACTGTTAAGAACACCATTAATGGCATTAATCACCAAGTTTTCTCAATTACACAATGACATACAGTTTGAGCTGAGAGTCTCCAATACCCCCGATAATGTCATTGATGAGGGCATTGATTTCGCGTTCCGCATTGGCAAGCTTGAAGATTCCCGGTTAACCGCCAATAAGCTGTTTTCAGTGCGCCTGCTCTGCATCGCAGCACCGAAATATATAGAGTGTTATGGCAAGCCTGAATCGCTATCACAGATGTTTGAACAGCATAAAATGCTGTTGCCAACCTATGTAAACTTGACTGAAAAAGTTAAGGAATTATTAGGCCATTGCGATAATTTGTCATTACAACAACATCACATGATGAATAGTGAAACGGCAATTTTTGATGGGGTTATGCAAGGTATGGGCGTCACTGCGTTAATCGATATTTCGATCCAGCCACAGTTAGAAAAAGGTCAGTTAATTGATTTATTGCCAGAACAAAAGCTGCCACAGCAAGATGTCTTTCTCCTTTATCATAATAGAGACTATACCCCTGAAAAGGTGCGTTTATTTAAAGCGTTTATTAAACAAGAATACTCTAATCTGGGGTAGAAATACGCCCTAAGCTTTATCGTTTGTGGTCGCTGTAATAGCCTCTGCAATGACACTGTTTCAGCAAATATATAAAAGTGACTTTATGTAAACGCTATTAGCAGTATACTTAGCTCAATTAATAGATGAATACCTTGAAACGCTTTACTGGAAACTAATTAATGCTTGAAAATATCGCTGTGCTTATTCTGTTTTCTCATATTTTAGTGGCCACATTTCTTCTTAATCTAAAAGTAGGCAATAAGTTAGCAAGCACAATGCTGGCTCTTTACTTGGTCGCTACTACACTTGATATCAGTAACTTTGTATTTGGCTCTTTCTACCAACAGCACCCAAATTTAGATATGCTCAGGGCACTTAACTCCTTGCTGATCGCCCCTTTTTTATATGCCTATGTGAAATCGGTGGTTTATAGCGATTTTAAATTAAGACCTATTCATTTTCTCCATTGTTTGCCTTTTTTGATTGCATGCTTAATTTTTGTGCCCAATTACTTCATGGTAGACGACGCTGCCAAACAAGCTTTTAATAACAGCATTAATTCGATGCCAGAACAAATATTCATTTTATACCTTGTCTATACACAAGTGGGCATCTACATATTGAGCATGTTTAAAATTTTACATAGGCAAAGAAAAGTTATCATTGAAAACTATTCTGATGAACATCATTTAACCATTCGTTGGTTAACTCAGTTTCTGTCTTTATTCAGTTTAATCTATATTTTCGCTCTCACTCGAACGCTCTATACTTTTTCTGAATATGAACAGATCGAAACAATAGTGACATTAGTGATGATGCTTTCTATATTTACAAATATCTGCTGGATACTGTGGCAGGCACTTAATCACCCGCAGTTGTTTGTTGGAATTAATTCAAAAATTGAAGTGCTTTCTGATGAGTCAAATATTGAAGATAAAACCCAAAATCCAGTTGATGATTCTCAAGTAACTAGTGAGAATCTGATTGCTACATTAGAAAATTATATGCGTGTGAATAAGCCATTTTTAGACCCTTCTTTGAGCATCAACTCATTAGCCAAACAGATTGAGATTCCTAGTAATGAGCTTTCAATGCTTATTAATAGAAAAATTGGCCAGCACTTTTTTGATTTTGTTAATGCACATCGCATAGATTTTGCTGCCGATATGTTGAGTGACAAAAATAATCAAAAGAAAACCGTTATGGAAATACTCTATGACGCTGGATTTAACTCAAAATCATCGTTTAATACGGCCTTTAAAAAGCATAAACTGGTTACACCGTCTCAATATCGGAAAAGTAATTCATAAATTTATTCGATCGTTCTCTCTGCTTAATATTACTCACTCACTTGAGTCACAATACTATGGCTGCTTCAAGCTACAAAGAATGGTTAATTTAATCATTCATTAGTGAACTACAAAGGCTGATTTATATAAAAACCTTCCTTGGCCACTACAAACAGTGCTTCGCTCTTATGGAATGCTATTTGCTTATGGCAAAGTAACTCTAACCCATTGAAAAGAAGATACAGGTATGAACGAAAATCAACTAACACGGATCAGTAATTATTTTGTCGGTTTTGTCACATTAACTATTTGGTCATTGCTTATTTGGCAATATCTTAACGAAGGTGTGCCAAGTCATTACCTACTACAAAATCCTGAATACCCGGAACTATCGAATTGGTGGGGAGCTTTATTACTGCCAGTTTTATCATGGGCCCTACTTGGGATAGTTAAAAAACGCATTGTAAATTCACCCGAAGAAAGTAGACCATTACTTGTTAAGCAAGTAGTTATCAGTTTGGTTATTTCACTGGTTTATGGCGCAATACTCTCGGTCAGTTTCCTGTATGGTTATGACGAAGTTTCATCGGTATTATTTCCTGGTATATTGTTTCTTGCATTATTTTTCAGAGTTTATAGAGCCGAGTTTTTACTGGGTTTTATTCTGAGTATGAGCTTTGTTTTTGGTGCGATATTACCAACCATATTTGCTGCGCTGATCGGGCTTGCGTCAGCGATAGTTTATTTTGTCGTACATTTTATTTGGGCAAAGGTCAGCAGATTAAAATCAACAAAACAAACGGCTTAGAAAATACACCGATCTAGAATACTGGGAAACAAAATAGCATTTATCTAAATAGTCGGTATATCCACCATTTAGTATAATGCTATTGCATTCATCTAAACCTCGCAAGCCTTCGACATATTCATCATTGTCTATAAATATTCTGACTGAACTAACTTCACTTTGACATTCAAAATAAGCCCAATCGTGTTGGGCGTGAGCTAACGCTGGCTTAAAACTTCCCCCATCTTCTTATACGTATTTTTTAAAACATAAGCTTGTTGCGCCGCTTGATTATCAAAAAAATAATAAATTAATTATTCGATTGATAGGGTGTGCATTACCTCTCTATAGTCCACTAAAATCAACGATGTACGACTTTTTTATCCGACTTTATTCTCCATTTTAACCTCTAAATATACTCTTTTATCGATGTTCGACTTTTAATCGGTCGAGCGCCATCTGTGCATAAGACATTATTTCGACCTAATTCAATATCCTTATTTATTGAGGGCTGACTGATTGATAACCAATTTAGTCAGGTGAAATTTTTCATACACTGCCATATAAAAATTTAGAGGTTTATACCATGAGTACGATGATTCAAAAGAACAGTAAAAAGTTACTAAAGCTAAGTTTACTCGCCATTATCCCAGCTATTAGTCTGATGTGTAATACGGCTTATGCCGATGATATTGATGATTTTATTCAAGCGAAAATGACGGAGAAAAAAATCCCGGGTATGCAATTAGCCATCGTCCGTAATAACGAAATTATCAAAACGGCTAGCTATGGTCTGTCAAGTCTTCAGCACTCAGTCTCTGTCCATAACGAGACCGTGTTTCCAATTGCATCGATGACTAAAGGGTTCTTTGGTGTTGCTATTATGCAATTAGTTGAGCAAGGAAAAGTTAGTCTGTCGGCGCCTATATCTAGTTATTTATCTGATTTACCTAAGCAATGGAAAAATATTACAGTAAGGCAGCTATTAACACATACTTCTGGCTTACCGCGTATATTTAGCGGTCATATGGCTAACTTAATCGATGCTAAGGGACCTGAAGCATCATGGGAATTGCTACAAAGCAGACCTTTAGAGTCTGAGGCAAATACAAAATGGAGTTATGTTCAAACAAATTATATTCTCTTGGGGAAAATTATCGATCGGATCAGTGGGCAACCATTTGAGGAATTTATAGCAATAAATCAACTGCAAAAAGTAAAGATGCCAATTACCGAGGTGGCGGGGTTTGCTAGCTTAAAAGGTGTTGTTCCTCATCAGAGCATGAATTACATGTATAACAAAAATGGAGCCTTGAATAATATAATGTTTGGCTTCCCCCGATATATGGCTCCTGCAGTAGGCATGAATTCCACGGCTACTGAGCTTGCCCGTTATCTAATTTCCTTGCAAAAGGGTGAATTGTTTAAAAAGAGATCGAGTCTTGAAACGTTGTGGTCTCCCGGCAAGCTAAACAACGGTAATATGGTTGGTCGTAATAACCGTCAAGGCTATGCATTAGGTTGGGAGTTAATTAATCGTAATGACCATCCGTCAATGCATATTGGTGGAAACGCAAATTCAGCTATGGTTATCTTTCCAAAAGACAACTTATCCATTGTATTGTTAGGTAACTTGCTAGGCTCTGATCCTAGAACTTTTATGAATGAAATTGCAGGCTTTTATAATGCGGATATGAAAGCTGAAAATGGTTTTGGATTACCGCCCTCAATTAAAACTCTTTATTTGGCGCTTAAAACTAAAGGCTATAAAAACGCCATCGAAGTAGCCACTAATTTACAGAAAAGTAAAAACATCAAGTTTGACATAAATGATATTAATAACTGGGGCTATCTACTCATTAGCCAAAATAAGAAGTCTCGTGCATTAGAAATTTTTCGATTAAACACGGTTCTTTATCCAAAAAATGCCAATCCCTATGACAGTTTAGCAGAAGCGTATGGCGCTTTAGGTAACAAGGAACAAGCCGTTAAATTTTATCAAAAAGCACTTGAGGTTAACCCTAATTACGCTTACGCAAAAAATGCAAGAAAAATACTCAAAGCTCATGGTTTTGCCCCAAAACATTAAGTTCTTAGGTGAAATAACTGGGGTCAGAGTATTATTAAGATGTTTGTGATTTTACTAAGAAGATAAAACTATAGAATGTCTAAATGGTGGCCCCTCCGTGACTCGAACACGGGACCTGCCGATTATGAGTCGGATGCTCTAACCAACTGAGCTAAGGGGCCATTCAGATGCTAAACAGATTTGTTTTAGCGGCGGTAAGTATAA
>Ga0209291_1000293_pt1 | contig 49514 bp, 41 predicted proteins | sample GOMGulsemesocosm_FD_184633 | JGI IMG/M metagenome (GOLD analysis project Ga0209291, IMG submission 184633) | Methane-oxidizing microbial communities from mesocosms in the Gulf of Mexico - GOM9B Gulf of Mexico (SPAdes) (version 2) | ecosystem: Environmental > Aquatic > Marine > Cold seeps...
GTTTACAACTTCTGAGACATTGCAAAATGCAAATACTATTAGAGATTGGTTTATAAGTCAATTATCTGAGCAGGCAATTGAGCAACATTTTATTGCTGTTTCAGCTAGGCCAGAAAAAGCTGTTGCCTTTGGTATAAAAAATGAATCAGTATTTCCTATTTGGGATTGGGTAGGAGGGCGTTTTTCTTTATGGAGTGCAGTTGGAATTTCTGTTGCATTAGGGCTAGGATACGATAATTATAATAAGTTGTTACTAGGGGCTCGAAAAGCAGATGAAGCGTTTAGAAATAATGATTTAGTAGAGAATATTCCTGTGCTAATGGCTTTTTTGAGTGTTTGGTATAGTAATTTTTTTAAAACAACTAATCAAGCAGTAATTCCATATTCATATTATTTAGAAGATTTTGTTCCGTATTTAGAGCAAGGTTTTATGGAAAGCAATGGGAAATCGGTTGATAGAAATGGTAAAGAGGTTGCGTATAATACTGGAAGTGTTGTTTTTGGAGGGGTAGGTTCAAATGCACAGCATGCATTCATGCAATTATTTCACCAAGGGACAAATTTAATTCCAACAGATTTTATTGGTTTTTGTAATTCGCTCCATGGGAATTCAGCGCATCAAGACGTGTTGGTTTCTAATATGTTAGCGCAAGCGAATGCTTTGGCTTTTGGAACTAGAGGTAAAAAAATTGAAAACCCCTACAAAGTATTTAAAGGAAACACTCCATCAACTACTTTTTTAATCAAAAAATTAACCCCTGAATCATTAGGAGAATTAATTGCTATATATGAACATAAAATTTTCGTTCAAGGAATTTTGCTAAACATCAATAGTTTTGATCAGTTTGGAGTTGAATTAGGGAAAGAACTTTCAAGAGAGTATATTAAATCATTAGAAGATTCTTCTCAGGTAGATTCAGTAGTAATGCAGTTTTATAAAGAAAATAATTAATTATATAAGCTAAAAGTAAATTATGGGAACAATTAAATTTTTACATTCATTCTGGGCATATTTGGTGTTGTTGGTGGTAATGTTAGCAACAATAAATTCAATTATCGGTATGATAACTAAAAAGGAGTTTGGTGCTAAAGATTTTAGAATAGCATTATTTGCGCTAATTGTTACACATATTCAATTGCTAATAGGAATTATATTATACGTGTTTGCAAATAATTTTGGAGACGTAGAAATGGTAGAAATAATGAAAAATGCTGTTTTACGATTAAAAAATATTGAGCACCCTTTATTAATGGTAATCGCTATAGCCTTATTAACTATTGGATATTCTAAGCACAAAAAGAAAAGAAGATCTTCAATTAAATTTAAAACATTAACTATATTTTATTCATTAGCTCTAATAGCAATTTTAGCTATGATTCCTTGGAAAGCATGGCTAAGTTAATGATAAAAATAAAAAAAGAGCACAAAAAAAGCGTGATAGGATTTAAATCCTATCACGCTTTTTTTATGACTGCAGTCTATATTATTTAACTTCTCTAATCAGATAGGTATATACAGGAAAGTGATCGCCATATCCTCCAGTCCAAGTTGAACCTACAAAGCTTCTAAAGGGATAGCCTTTATAGCGGCCTTTTTTATTAGTCAAGTATGCAGGGTTGTAAATACCTGTTTTATATATTTTAAATGAAGAATAGTCTTTATCTAAAAATGGTTTAGTAAACATTATTTGATCAAAAACATTTAAGGCGTCTCTATACGCTAAAGTACCCATACCTCTTTTTGCCATTTTCATCATTGGATTAAAGATTCCTTTTAATTTTACATCTTCTTTTTTAGCTTTTGCCCCCAATACATCTTTAACACTTACATTAAAAGGATCATCATTTAAATCTCCCATAATAATAATTTTAGCATAAGGGTCAATTGTTTGTAATGAGTCAACTAGTTTTTTAGCTAAATGAGCAGCGGCAATACGTCCTGGTCTACTTCGTGCTTCGCCTCCACTTCTTGAAGGCCAGTGATTCACAATAAAATGCATTTTTTCACCTTCTAATAATCCGCTAACGAGTAATTGATCTCTAGTATAATTTCTTTTTTTTGTATTAGCATCGTAAATAACTAATTCATGACTACTATAGTTTGTAGGCTTGAATAGTTTTTTTTGGTATAATAAGCCGACGTCAATACTACGTTCATCCGGGGAGTTAAAATGAATAATGTCATAATTTTTATCTCGCAATTGAGGGTCATTGATTAAATCGTGTAAAACATCTTTGTTTTCTACCTCACATACTCCAATTATAGCTGGGGCATTTTTAGAGTATTTTGGATCCACGCCAATTTCAGAAATGACGCGTGCCATATTCTTTATTTTTTTAGGGTATACTAATCCACGTTCTTTAGCATTCATTTCCATAATCGGACTTTTTTCATCCAATTTATTGGGGTCGTTTATGGTATCAAAAAGGTTTTCCAAATTGTAAAACGCAACAGTATTAATTTTATAGCGCTTTTTGTTTTGAGCGTTCATCTTCGAGCTCAAGGAAACTACTAAAATAAGTAGTAAATAGTTTTTTAAATTCATTTAAATAAAAGTTTTAATCCTAGTAAATATATCTGTTAAAAGGGATAAGCCTGCTAGAATAGTATTAAGTTATCGTAAAATCCACTTCAAATTACAGGCCAAAAATAGTTATTTATTGTAAAAGATGTACATTTGCCTGCGGGAAATAATTTTTTTCCTGTGTGGTAAACTATATATTAATCAGTAAATTACTTATGAAAAAAACAATTTTGACATTATTGTTAAGTTTGGTGACCGTGCTATTTATGCACGCACAGCAAACAACGGTTAAAGGTCAAGTAATCGATGCCGACTCTACGGATCCCCTCTCGGAAGTATCTGTAAGTGTCAAAGGCGCAGCTCTTTCTCAAACAACCGATGAGAAAGGTAACTTTAATTTCTCAAGCAACTTGCCGCTTGGAGAACAATCTTTAGTAGTAGTTAAAGAAGGGTATTTTCTTAAAACTTTTACAATTATTATTGAAGAAGGAAAGACTGTTGATCTTTCTACAATTATTTTAAACCAAGATATGGGAGAGTCTGATGACTTTACTATTTCCTTATCTGAAGATGAGTTAGATGAAGACGAAAGCGTGGCTTCTAATACATCGGGTATTTTGCAGTCATCAAAAGATGCTTTTGCAAGAGCAGCAGCATTTGATTTTAGTGGGACTTTCTTTAGAGTAAGAGGGTTAGATTCTGAAAATGGTACCATGTTGTTGAATGGTATTAAAATGAATAAGGTTTACAACGGGCGCCCACAATGGAGTGATTGGGGTGGTATTAACGATGTAATGCGTAATCAAGATTTTGTAATTGGATCAAAAGCTAATGATTATACCTTTGGTGGTATTGGAGGGACTACAAATATTAATTTGAGGGCCTCTCAATACAGGAAAGGAGCACGTATTTCTTACGCCTCTTCTAACAGAAGTTATACCAATAGAGTTATGGCAACATACGCTACTGGTTTGATGGAAAACGGATGGTCATTAGCAGTTACTGCTGGTAGAAGATGGGCTGAAGAAGGGTATCAAGATGGAACTGTGTATGATGCAAATTCAATTTTTGCTGCTGTAGAAAAGAAAATTAATGAGAAACATAGCTTGAATTTCACCTCTATTTATACTCCAAATAGGAGAGGAAAATCTGCAGGAATGACACAGGAAGTGTTTGACTTGAAGGGGAATAAATACAACTCGTATTGGGGGTATCAAAATGGGGAAAAAAGAAACTCTAGAATTAGAGAGATCGAGGAACCTATTTTAATGTTGAATCATTATTGGACAATTTCTGAAAAGACAACATTGAATACAAATGTAGCGTATCAGTTTGGACATATAGGGAATAGTCGTATTGATTTTAATGGTGCGAATCCTGATCCTGCGTATTATAAAAAATTACCTAGTTCGGCTTTACGATTTGAAACAACCCAAGAAACTTTAGCTGAGGCATATGTTTTAGAACAAAACTTTCTAAATGATGGACAGTTAAATTGGAATGCAATGTATGATGCTAATATTAGTAATCCAGATAATGCAGTGTATGTATTATATGAAGATAGAAATGATGATAAACAATGGACGTTTAATTCTATTTTAAATACCGAATTGGCAGAAAACATTACCTTAAATGCAGCGGTAAATTATTCAGCATTAGAGTCACATAATTATGCTAAAATATTAGATTTACTAGGAGGTACTTCTTATGAAGATAAAGATTATTTTGATGATTTTAGTAATAATTTATTAACCCCAGGAAGGAAAGTAGCTGAAGGAGATACGTTTAAGTATGATTACAATTTATTGGCAACGATGTACGATGCATTTGCACAAATGCAATTTAAGTACAATAAAGTAGACTTTTATGTAGGTGGGCAATATGGAAAAACATCATATCAAAGAGAAGGATTGTATCAAAATGAAGCTTTTATTGATAGTTCATTAGGCAAAGGAGAAAAGTTAGATTTCACTAAATTAGGAGGGAAAGCAGGTTTTACGTACAAAATTTCAGGAAAACACTTGGTTGATGTAAATGGAGCGTATATACAAGATGCGCCAACAATGCGCAACAGTTTTTTAAATTCAAGGCAAAATAACCTTGAAGTTCCTGATTTAAATGAAGTTAAAACTACTTCTTTAGATGCAAGTTATATTTTTCGTTCATCAATTTTAAAAACAAGGCTAACAGGATATTATTCAACTACTAAAGATGCAACAGAAGTTGCATTTTATTATATTGATGGGCTAGCTGGTTTGAAGGATGCACAAGATTTTGTTCAAGAAGCAACAACAGGTATTGACAAACGTAGTATGGGGCTAGAGTTTGGTGCTGAAGCTCAAGTAACGCCAACTATTAAATTAAAGGGCGCTTTAGCTCTAGGGGAAGCAGTGTATACAAAGAACCCAACAATTTATGTAGGTAGTAGTCAAACATTTGATGGTTCTGGAATTGTTAATTATGGAGAGTCTAGTTTGAAAAATTATAAAGTAGCAGGAGGACCTCAACGCGCCGCAAGTATTGGGTTTGAATACAGAGACCCTAAGTACTGGTGGTTTGGTGCTACAGCTAATTTCTTTTCTAATGCGTATCTAGATGTAGCTTCTATTACAAGAACTAAAAATTTCCAATTGGATGCAGATGGAATTCCGATTAATGATTATGATCCTGTAGTGGCAAAAGAATTATTAAAACAAGAAGAGTTTGATAGTTATATGTTAGTGAATCTTGTGGGAGGAAAATCCTTTAAAATAGGAAGTAAGTATATTGGTTTTTTTGCGAGTATCAATAATGTGCTTAATCAAACCTATAAAACAGGAGGGTACGAACAAAGTAGAAATGGAAATTACGCAAATATTTTAGCAGAAAGCCAAAGAGACACTAAAGTATTTGGTCCTAAGTATTGGTTTGGTAGAGGGACTACGTATTATATGAATATGTATTTACGATTTTAAAGTTAGCTAAATAAAAAAATGACGAAGCCTTGGTTTTGTCTCGAAATATAAAAACAAAAAATAATTACAATGAAAACAAAAAATATATTTAAGGTAGTAGTAGTTTCTCTTTTTATAGGAATGTTTACTGCCTGTGTACAAGATGATGATTATTCAGTGCCAACTGATTTAGGAGTTATTGAAAATGGAAGGTTAGATGCTTTATTGAATTCGGGTTCTCAAGAAAAAACAATTCAACAAGTTAAGGATATGTTTGTTCCTGGTGAAGTACATGAAATAACATCTGATATTTATGTTAAGGGATATGTAGTTTCTTCAGATGAAACAGGAAATTTTTACAAAGAGTTTTATATACAAGATGACCCTACAAATCCTACTGCTGGAATAAAGGTGATGTTAAATGTTTCTGATGCTTTTGGAAAATATAACTTAGGTAGAGAAGTGTATATAAATTTAAAGGGATTGTATGTAGGTGAAGCAAATTCAGGGGATCAAGTAATAGCAATTGGTTGGGCTGTAGATTTTGCAAGTACTGAATTAGAGGAGATTTCAGAAGCAAGATCAGAAAGACAAATTTTAAGATCTGATGTTACCATGGAAATTACACCTTTGTCTGTAAGTTTTACTCAAATTAATACTACTCATATCGGGATGTTTGTGAGTGTTGAAAATGCACAATTTCCTTTGAATATTGCAGGAAGCGCATCATATGTAAGTGTTTTAGATGATTATGATACTACATTAACAATGGAAGCTTGTGAAGGTTTTGGATATGCAAATTTCAAGCTTGAAACAAGTACTTTTGCAAACTTTAAAGATGTAACTATTCCTGCGAATGCCGGTACTATTGCTGGTATTGTTTCTATGGACTATGATGGAGACAATATCGTTATGGTGTTAAATAGTACTGATGATGTGAATATGAATGACACCAGATGTACACCATTAGATATTAATGATTTTACATCTCTTTTTATGGAAGATTTTGAGTCTATGACTAATAACACTGACGTAAACGGAAATGGATGGACTAATTATGCTGAAGCTGGGGGTAATTTGTGGGAAGTAAAAACAACATCTGATTCAGGTAACCCAGGAAGTAAAATAGCAGAAATTGGAGCGTATAATTCAAATGATAATAGTAATATTGCTTGGTTAATTTCTCCGGTGATTGATTTAGATGCTCAAGGAATAGAATTTTTAACATTTGAAACATCAAATAGTTTTGCTGACGGGAGTGAGTTAGAAGTATTAATTTCTACAAACTGGGACGGTACGCAAGGAAATATTGCTACTGCAACATGGATTACTTTGCCAGCGGCGATTGTCGATGATAGTCAATTTTATCAAGATTGGATAAGTTCAGGTTCAATAGAATTAACGGCATATACAGGAAATGCATATATTGCATTTAAATACGTAGGTGGTGATGATGGAACAAACATTGATGGAACATATCAATTGGATAATTTTAATATTTTAGTAGAGTAATAATATTTTTCATATAAAAAAAAACTCCTTCAATTTTGAAGGAGTTTTTTTTTATAAAGTTAATTCAGCCTATATATTCAAATTGTTTGCCCGGGTGAGGGCGGATGATTCCTTTTAATTCTAAATTCAATAATGTAGAAGAGATGGAATATATGGGTAATTGACATGAAATAGAAATAGTGTCTAAGGTTACTTTGTCTTTTTCTTTTAAGAAGGTTACAATTTTTTTTTCAGTTTCATTTAGTTCAATAAACAGTTGTGGTTGTATTGGTTTAATAGAATTGTTTTCCGTTTGCCAATTGAGCATATATATAATATCAGCGGCTGAAGTGACTAACTGGGCTTTATGTAGCTTTATTAGGTTGTTTGTGCCAATACTTAACTTATCATCAGGTCTGCCTGGCGTGGCAAAAACTTCTCGATTGTAAGAGTTAGCAATATCAGCAGTAATCAGGCTCCCTCCCTTTTCAGCACTTTCAATAACTAGCGTGGCTTCTGATAAACCAGCAATTATTCTGTTTCTCTTTATGAAATTTTCTCTATCTGGATTAGAGCTACTCCAAAATTCAGTAACAAACCCTCCGTTATTCTCAACATCATATATATGTTTTTTGTGAATTTTTGGATAAATTTGATTGAGTCCGTGCGCTAAACAACCTATCGTTTGCAAGTTGTTTTTAATAGCGGCCTTGTGTGCTGTAATGTCAGTACCGTAGGCAAATCCGGAAATGATAACAGGGTTTAGGATGCTTAGTTCTTCAATAATTTTTTCACAAAGGGATTTCCCGGAATTAGTAACATTTCGTGTGCCAACAACACTAATTGTTTTTTGCTTATTGAGGTTTATGTTTCCTGAATAGAACAAAAGTATAGGTCCGTCAATACAATTCTTCAGACGTTCAGGGTAGTCTTCCTCTTGAAAATACCAATGTTTTATATTGTTTTTCTGTAAATAATTGAGTTCTTTTTCTGCTGCTTTTAATAGGGAGTCATCTTGAATAGAGTTACTAATAAAGCTACCGATACCGTTGATAGATTGCAGCACAGCTACCTTTTCTTTAAAGATAGCTTCTGGTGAACCACAATGTTGTATTAGTTTTTTAGCGGTAATGTCACCTATTTTAACAGCTTTTTGTAGTGCTAGTGTATATAGTAAATTTTTTTCAGTCATTTAATGTTTTGATAATCAATCTAAAGTTACCGAAAATATTTGATTGTTAATAACTATTGTATAACCATCTTAAACCTTTTTTTAAAAAACTGTAAATTTGTTTTACTAACTAATCAGTATTTTTCAATGGCACTAACAAACTACATAAGCGACTTACTTTATAGATATGAATGTGTATTGGTTCCGGAATTCGGAGCTTTTTTAACACAAAAGCACGCTGCTAAAATAGATGCTACTACTCATGTATTTTTGCCGCCAAGAAAAGTAATTTCTTTTAACGAGCAGTTAAAACAAAATGATGGTTTGTTGGCAAATCATATTGCCGTATCAGACAGTTGTACCTACAATGAGGCGGTAGCTAAAATAGCTGGTTTTGTGTCAAATTTGAAAGGAAAATTGATTTCTGGTGAAACAGTGTTAATTGAAAAAATTGGATATTTTTCACTAAATAATGAAAGTAAATTACAGTTTTCACCAGTAGAAGAAGTTAATTATTTAGTGAGTGCTTTTGGATTGCAATCTACTCATAAATCACCTATTTTACGTGAAGTATATAAGGAAGAGGTAGCGGCATTGGAAGAAAAAGCGCCAATTGCGTTTATTCCAGAAACTAGAGCTAAACGTTCGTATTTAAAATATGCGGCGATTGCTGTGGTTGCACTTGGATTGTCAGGGATGTTAGGAGGTAGTTATGTAGTCCAAAAAAATATAGAAGTAGCAAATCATAATGGAGATGAGTTACTGAAAGTGGAAAAGGCTGAAGAAATTCATCTTCAAGAGGCTTCTTTTTTTAGTGTAAATCCTATCGAGGTCCCTGAAGTGGTCTTTAATGTTTCGGTTGAGAAGCCAGTGATAGGGAATTACCATATTATAGCCGGGGCATACCGATTTGAAGAAAATGCTGATAAGAAAATACTACAATTAGAGACAGAAGGGTTCTCTGCTCGAAAAATCGGGCAAAATAAGTATGGCTTATTTCAAGTAGTTTATGCAAGTCATGAAACAAGAGAGGCGGCTCTGGGTGCTTTGCAAGAGGTTAAAAAAACACATAATCCCAATGCATGGTTGCTTGTAAAGAAAATGGACTGATATATCTCTTAAAGTGTAGCTGAATACTTATTAGTGTTTATCTTTGTATAAAAAAGTATTATGGAATCAAAACACCCAATAGATTCACTTACTACAGTTACAGATTTAGTATTGCCAGGAGAAACAAACCCGTTAAATAATTTATTTGGAGGAGAATTATTAGCGCGTATGGATAGGGCAGCAAGTATTGCTGCAAGAAGGCATTGTAGGCGTATTGTCGTGACGGCATCTGTAAATCATGTCGCTTTTAATAAAGCAGTTCCTACAGGAAGCGTAGTAACTATTGAAGCTAAAGTTTCTAGAGCTTTTACAAGTTCTATGGAGGTGTATATTGATGTTTGGATAGAGGACAGAGAATCTGGATTACGGACAAAGGCTAATGAAGGAATTTATACTTTCGTAGCGGTTGATGGAACTGCTACACCAATAAAAGTTCCAGCTGTTGAACCACAAACTGATATAGAAAAAGAACGTTTTGAAGGAGCTTTACGTCGTAAACAGTTAAGTTTGATTCTTGCAGGAAGAATGAAACCTACAGATGCGAAGGAGTTAAAAGCACTTTTTTTAGGGGAGTAAAAAACATTTCATTTTTACTAAAGTTGATTTTGTATTTCTTTAAAAGAATATATTTTCTTAGGGGTAACACAATAATCTAACGGAATATCACCTGCAAAGGAATCTTCAATTAATGTTTTTGTAGCCTCAAAAAAAGATACGCCAACTTTAATGCAATTCGGAGTACATTTATTTAACATGTTGTCATAAAATCCTTTTCCATAACCAACTCTATTCCCCTTTTTGTCAAATGCTAATAAAGGGATAAAAACAACATCTAATTTGAAATGAGGGACTTCAATTCCATCAATAGGTTCAGGGATATTGTATTTGTTTTTTTTAATTTTAGTATTGTCAGTTAATAAGTAGTTAATGAGCTCTAGAGTATTAAAATCACTTTTAGGAATAACAACTTCTTTGTCTTTAGCGTGTAAAATGTGTAGTATGTATTCTGTTTGAACTTCTTTTTGTTCCTCGATACTTAAAAATAAATGATAATATGTTTTATCCCAAACAGGAACGAGTAATAACCTATTGGCTATTTGAATGCTTAAATCGTCAATTTCTTCCGCAGTTAATTTTTTTCGGTTAGTTTTATATTGTTCTCGTAAAGCGGCTTTAAGCATGACTTGTGTTGATTGTGTTTAAATAAATAAACCTTCTGTTTAACGAGAAGGCTTATGGATATTTATGCTATATTAGGAGTAACTATTACTCTTTAGAATCTTTAACTTTTTTAGTGTCTTTTTTTTCTTCGTCTTCTTCTTTAGTAGCTTTTTTAAACTCTTTAATTCCTCCACCAAGACCTTTCATTAATTCAGGAATTTTTTTCCCGCCGAAAAGCAATAAAATAACAACTGCTATTAAAACAATTTGAGGTGCACCAAAAGCTAAAGGGATTATTGTTGAGATCATAATTTTTAATAAATTTATAAGCAAATTTAAAAAGAAAAGTTGAAAACAAGCGTTTAAAACTCAATTTTAGCACTGCAAGAAGTATATTTGTATCATTATGATTGGTAAAAAGAAGAAAATTAAGCAAAAATTATTAAGTAAGTATCGTTTAGTGATTTTAAATGATGATACTTTTGAGGAAAAAATTTCCTTTAACCTTACGCGCTTAAATGTATTTGTGTTGATGGGCTTTTCGGTTATAGCTTTAATAGCACTGACTACAGTTTTAATTGCTTTTACACCATTACGAGAGTATATTCCAGGGTATTCTTCTACGAAATTAAAAAATAAAGCACACTTACTTGTTAACAAAACAGATTCATTAGAAAGGGCCTTATTAATAAATAAAAAACAATTAAATAGCATACGAATGGTATTGGCCGGGAATGTTTTTCCTGTTGATAGTGTTCAGGAAACTAAAAAGAAAGTAGGTAAAGATGAAGTATTTGTGTCTGTTCCTGTTTCAGCTGCTGATTCATTATTGCGAAAAGAAGTTGCTAGAGAAGATAAATATAACTTACAGGAAAATGATTATAAAAAAGAAAATTTTGTATTGTTTCCGCCTGTAAAAGGAAATATTTCTGAAGGATTTAATCAAGAGAAAAAGCACTTTGCGGTGGATATTGTTGTAGCAGAGGGAACAGCAGTTAAATCTGTAGCTGACGGGAGAGTTATTTTCGCTGAATGGACTGCAGAAACAGGATATGTGGTGATTATTGAGCATGCAAATCATTTATTGTCAGTGTATAAACATAACTCGTCGATAAATAAGTCACAAGGAGATTATGTGAAATCTGGCGAAGTGATATCTTTTTCAGGTACAACAGGAGAATTAACTACTGGACCACATTTGCATTTTGAATTATGGAGTGAAGGCTACGCTTTAAATCCGATTAACTTTATTGCTTTTTAATATGTCTTTAAAATCGATATTAGCATTGCCTTTTGCGCGTCGTGTTAAAAATAGAATGAATAAATGGGCGAATAATCCATTAATGACTCAGGAACGTGTTTTCCAGGAGTTGATAAGTGTTGCTGTTACTACGGAGTTTGGAAAAGACCATAGTTTTGTGAGTATTAATTCATATAATGATTTTGTAAAACAAGTGCCGGTAAGGGATTATGAAGGATTGCGTTTTTATGTAGATAAAGTTGTTTTGGGAGAAGAAGATATCCTTTGGCCGGGAAAACCGTTATATTTTGCTAAAACATCTGGAACTACTTCGGGGGCAAAATATATTCCTATAACAAAGGAGTCAATGCCAACGCATATTACTAACGCAAGGAATGCGATCATGTGTTATATCGCGGAAACTAAAAACACTCGTTTTGTAAATGATAAAATGATTTTCTTGCAAGGAAGCCCGATTTTGACTGAGCAAAATGGAGTGAAATTAGGGAGATTGTCGGGAATTGTAGCGCATTATGTGCCAAAGTATTTATTGAAAAACAGGTTGCCAAGCTGGAAGACGAATTGTATTGAGGATTGGGAAACTAAAGTAAATAAAATAGTAGAAGAGACTGTAAATGAAAATCTGTCTATTATTTCAGGGATTCCTTCTTGGGTGCAAATGTATTTTGAAAAATTAGTAGCAAAAACAGGCAAGCCAGTTGGGGAGATTTTTAAGAATTTTAATTTGTTTATTTATGGAGGAGTTAACTATGAGCCGTATCGAAATAAATTTGAAAATTTAATAGGGAGAAAAATTGATAGTATTGAATTGTACCCAGCATCAGAGGGTTTCTTTGCATTTCAAGATTCTCAAAAAGAAAAAGGAATGTTATTGCAGTTAGATTCCGGTATTTTTTATGAATTTATAAAAGCAACAGATTTTTCTAGTGATAATCCAAAGCGTATTACATTAAAAGATGTAGTAATAGGGGTAAACTATGTGATGATTATTTCTACTACGGCAGGCTTGTGGGCGTATAATATTGGAGATACTGTTGAGTTTACATCGATAAAGCCGTTTAGGGTAATCGTTTCTGGAAGGATAAAGCATTTTATTTCTGCTTTTGGAGAACATGTAATAGCTAAGGAGGTAGAGCAAGCATTACAGGAGGCAGTTTTTGGTACAGGTATAAGTGTAAATGAATTTACTGTTGCACCTCAAATTACGCCTGAAAAAGGATTGCCATATCATGAATGGTTTATAGAATTTGAAAATGAGCCAGATGACATGAGTGAATTTTCTTTAAAGATTGATCAAGCGCTTCAAAATCAAAATGCTTATTATTTTGATTTGATAACTGGTAAGGTTTTAAAACCATTGGTGGTGACTAAAATTACTAAAAATGGATTTCAAAATTATATGAAGTCTATTGGGAAATTAGGAGGGCAAAATAAGTTGCCAAGATTGTCGGATAACAGAGGTATAGCAGATAAGCTAGCTAAATTCTGCATTTAGAATTGGAAAACCTATATTTGCTTACAATTATCATATATGAACAGAATAAAAAATAAAGAAATAATAAGAACAAGAGCTCAAGAAAGCTCTAATGCAATAGAACGGTTGTATGTAACAATGCGTCATTTATTTAATCGAGGTTTTTATAAACCTATGGGGGTTTCAGGAGAGACCTTACGGGAAGCATTGCTGCTTTTACGCCCAGAAATTTATGGGTCTATTGCTGAGGAAAAAATAGAATTAAATGGATTAAAATACGTTATTGACAGGCTTCCAACAGGAATAGAAGAATGTAAGTATATAAACCTAACGTCTGATGAAGGGTACTCAAAATCTCATTTTGATGTAATTATTCCCTCAAAAAGAAGAAGAAATTGCTACAGAATTGATGCTGAGCAAATGAACATAGAAATTACTAGGGGAAGATCTGAGATTTACGATATTCTTACACACCTAACTTTTTTGTTTTTGGAATCACATAAAATAATGAAACGTGTTATTATTGGTGATGACGGGGAGTTAAAACGGGATTGGTTAAAATTAGAAAAAGCAGTTTTAACAACTAAGAAGTTGAGTATTAAAGAAAAGGAAATAGCGCTTACTCATACAGCAAACATATTAGGAAGAACATTTGCAGAAGTATCTAATGTGTATGGTGATTATGCTGATAAGAAAAATCCCGATCGTTTTTTAAGTATCATATACTGGCTAGGGAAACTAGCGATTGAAGAGGAAATGGGGGAAAAGAAACGAGTAGTGACTTTTACTCCAGTTTTGAGAGAGCGTTTAGGGCATCATATTCATGGGGAAATATGGGCTGATAATATAAAAAAGGTGTTAGCTAAAGAAGGATTGTTAAAAAAGCCTATTCATGTTATTAGCGCTAATATGCATAGTGTAATGAATACGTTATTTGTTCCTATAGCATTAAAAACAGAGTTGAGAAATAAAACCCTTTTTGAAATATATGAGGATTTAAGTGAGGCAAAAAACAATAACCTTCGCAATAAAGTTTCAAAAGAAGCGTTGGGTAACGGAATGATTTATTTAAAAGATGAATCAGGCACAAATATCAATGTTCAAATTTTTGATTTGTCAAAGATAGACGCTTCAACAAATGAAGTGCTTATTGTGATGGATTATGCATTTGGCGAACAAGCATATGAAACGATAGATGAGCTGTTAAGGCCGTATCAATGTAAAGATGATTTAGTGCATTTAGATGTAAAATCATTATCTATAATGGGTAAGGCTGGTATTTTAGAAGGAGGGAAAGGTGATGTGATGATTCCTTCTGCTCATATTTTTGAAGGCACTGCTGATAATTATCCGTTTGAAAATGAGTTGGCCGTTAAAGATTTTGAACATGATGATATTAATGTTGTAGAAGGAACTATGATTACTGTTTTAGGAACTTCTTTACAAAATAAAGATATTTTGAAATTCTTTTATGAATCTACGTGGAATGTCATTGGCTTGGAAATGGAAGGAGCGCATTATCAAAAAGCAATTCAATCAGCATCAAAGGTAAGAGGGAGTATTGCAAAGGATGTAAAAGTGCGCTACGCATATTATGCGTCAGATAATCCTTTAGAAACAGGGAGTACATTGGCATCAGGAGGTTTAGGAACTACAGGAGTAAAGCCAACCTATATGATTACAAAAAATATATTAAAACAAATATTAAACTAATAGAGTATAACAAGGAAAATATGAGTGATAAAAATAATGCTGAAGAAATAGATTTACTACAGCTGTTTGGTTTTTTTGAAAGTAAAATAAAATCATTTTTAAGATTGATTTTTAGAGGAGTGAAAACACTTTTTGATGTGTTTATTTCTTTTCTTCAAGTATTACAACAAAACTTTATAAAAATTACAATAGTAATTATTATTACTTTTGGAGCAGGATGTGCATATGATATATATAAACCAAAAGTGTATGCCTCGAAAATGATTGTAAAACCATTATTTGATAGTAAGTATCAGTTAGTCACTAATATTAGGTATTATAATGAGTTAGTATTGAATAAAGAATTTAAAAAATTATCAAGTATATTTAAATTAGACGAGGTAGAGGTAAAAAGTCTTAAAAGGTTTGATATTAAAGATGGACCAGAAAGTGAAAAGGCAAAAACGAGGTTATTTAATTCGTTTATGAAGTCCTTAGATTCTACTGCAGCAGCAACGGTTAACTATGAGAAGTTTGTTGAAAATATAACAATTTATGATGCTACATTGTACGAGATAGAAGTCAAGTCTTCATTAAATAATGTATTTGTAAAATTATCAAAAGGATTTAAAGAAACGTTTAAATCAAATGATTATTCAGAGGAGAATAAGCGGAAAAAAGAAACTATTTTTAAGCTAAAAAAGGCAGCTATAGTTAAGTCTTTAGAGGTGATAGACTCATTAAAAAATGTGTACATTGAAGAGTTGTCTAAGGATAGAGGGCAACAAATTGAAATGTTTGGAACAACAGCTTTAAAGTTGGCTGAAAAGGAGCAAAAAACAAAAGAATTTGAGTTATTACAGTTGCAAATAGAAGAGCAGAAAAAATTAACAACTCTAGAGGAAGAGGCAATAAAAGAAAACCAGCTTTTTGAGGTAGTTTCAGATTTTCAACAAATAGGTTCTGTTTCTGAAAACATTTTCAATAAAATGAAATTTATGCTTCCCATAGGAGCACTCATATTAGTGTTGTTGGGATTGTTTGGTGTAAAGTTTAATGATTTTATAGCAAATTATAATAGAGATAATTAATGAAAAGAATTCTAATAACAGGAGGGGCAGGTTTTATTGGTTCAAATTTTGTGGAACACATACTAAATGATAAAAATAGTATCATTTATAATTTAGATAAGCTTACTTATGCTGGGAATCTTGATAATTTAAAATCAGTTGAAAATCACGAGAGACATCATTTTATTCAAGGAGATATTTGTGATAGAAATTTGATAGAAAAATTATTCAAGAAACATCAAATAACTGATGTCATTCATTTTGCAGCAGAATCTCATGTCGACAATTCCATTAAAAATCCTGGAGCTTTTATTGAAACAAACATCGTAGGAAGTTTTAATTTATTAGACGTGGCTTATAAGTCTTGGATGGATGCTCCTAATAAAGTTAAGTCAGGATATAAAAACTCAAGATTTTTACATGTTTCTACTGATGAGGTATATGGAACTTTAGGAAAAGAAGGCTTGTTTCAGGAGAATACACCTTATGCACCTAATAGCCCGTACAGTGCATCTAAGGCATCGTCTGATTTTATAGTACGCAGCTATTTTCATACCTATGGGATGAATGTAGTAACTACAAACTGTTCTAATAATTACGGACCTAATCAACATGATGAAAAGTTGATTCCTACTATTATACGTAAGTGTTTGTCTGAGGAAAATATTCCAATTTATGGTAATGGATTAAACGTTCGTGATTGGTTATATGTGCTAGACCACTGTAAAGGAATAGAGATAGTCTTTAATAAAGGAGTTTCTGGAGAAACATATAATATTGGAGGAAGAAATGAACGTACTAATATGTATATAGTCGATACTATTTGTACACTATTAGATAAAAAATCACCAAGAGCCAATGGGAGCTCATATAAAGAGTTAAAAAGTTTTGTCGAAGATAGAGCAGGTCATGATTTTAGATATGCTATTGATGCAACCAAAATAGAAAATGAATTAGGTTGGAAAGCGAATGAAAATTTTGAATCAGGGATACTGAAAACAATTACGTGGTATATTCATAAATATAAAAAATAGTAGTATGTAACCAAAATATTTAAAATAACTACTCAATATACAAGTGTAGTGTTCTTTATAAATATTTTGGTTACATGTGACAATTAATAAAAAAATAAAAAGTAGCACATGAAAGGGATTGTTTTAGCTGGTGGTTCAGGAACACGTTTACATCCACTTACCCTTTCGGTAAGCAAACAGTTAATGCCTATTTTTGATAAACCGATGATTTATTATCCATTATCAACATTAATAAATTCAGGTATTAAAGAGATCTTAATAATATCGACACCTCAGGATTTGCCTTTATTTGAAAAATTATTAGGGGACGGAAAAAAGTTGGGATGTCAGTTTGAATATGCGGTACAAGAAAACCCAAATGGCTTGGCTGAAGCATTTATCATTGGTGCGGAATTTATAGGAGAGGAAAAGGTAGCTTTAGTATTGGGAGATAATATTTTTTACGGAACAGGGTTTGGTGAGTTGCTAAAAGGGAATAATAATCCAGATGGAGGAATTGTGTATGCTTACCATGTTCATGACCCTGAGCGATATGGTGTGGTTGATTTTGATGAAAATGGAAAAGTACTTTCAATAGAAGAAAAACCAGAAAATCCAAAATCAAATTTTGCTGTCCCTGGCATTTATTTTTATGATAATCATGTGGTAGAAATAGCTAAAAATATCAAGCCAAGTCATAGAGGTGAACTTGAAATAACCGATATAAATAAAGAATATCTAAAAAGAGGTAAACTAAAGGTAAGTATATTGGATAAAGGAACAGCGTGGTTGGATACAGGTACATTTACATCCTTAATGCAAGCGTCTCAATTTGTTCAGGTAATAGAAGAACGTCAAGGCCTAAAAATAGGAGCAATTGAAGAAGCGGCTTATGAACAAGGTTTTATCACTAAAGAAGAGTTAAAAGCATTAGCAATACCATTATTAAAAAGTGGTTATGGGAAACATCTAATAAGTATTATTGAAAATTAATGAAAGTTGTTGAAACAAAATTAAAAGGATGTTTTGTTATTGAGCCAATAGTGTTTAATGATGATAGAGGTTATTTTTTTGAGAGTTATAACAAAGAAAAATTTGAAGAGTTAATAGGGTCAAAAGTAAATTTTGTACAAGACAATGAATCTTTTTCTGTAAAAGGCGTCTTAAGAGGACTACATTTTCAAAAAGGAGAGCATGCACAAGCAAAATTAGTAAGGGTAACACATGGTGAGATATTAGATGTGGTGGTAGATATTAGGCCAGAGTCTGAAACTTTTTTAGAAGTTGAAATAGTTCGCTTGTCGTCAGAAAATAAAAAACAATTATTTGTGTCAAGAGGATTTGCTCATGGCTTTATAGTGTTGAGTGATACTGTGGTGTTTAATTATAAATGTGATAATTTTTACAATAAAGCATCAGAAGGAGGTATCATTTATAATGATAAAACATTAAATATTGATTGGCAGTTAGATTCAGAGGAGTTTTTAGTGTCTGAGAAAGATTTAGTTTTACCAACGGTTAAAGAACTGTTTTAAAATGAAAACAATTTTAGTTACAGGGGCAAATGGTCAATTGGGCAAATGCTTACAGGAACTTTCAGCTGTATGTAGGAACATGAAATTTGTGTTTGTAGGTTCAGAGAATTTAGATATTACTGATAAAAAAGAAACTTTAGCTTTTTTTGATAAATCTAATTATGAGTATTGTGTGAATTGTGCTGGGTATACAGCGGTGGATAAGGCTGAGCAAGATAGCGAAAAAGCATTCTTAGTAAATGTGATTGGGGTAGAGAATTTAGCACTTGCTTGTTTAGAGAATAATACGACGTTAATACATATTTCTACAGATTTTGTTTTTGATGGAATTTCAAGTATTCCATATAAGGAGGAAGATGGAACAAAGCCTTTGTCGGTATATGGGAGGACAAAATTAGATGGAGAAAAAGTTATTCAAGAAATTTTAAAAGAGTTTTTTGTACTAAGAACATCTTGGTTGTACTCGGAGTATGGGAATAATTTTATGAAAACAATGCTTCGTTTAGGGAATGAACGTAGTGAATTAGGGATTATTTCAGATCAAATAGGGAGCCCTACTTATGCTAAGGATTTAGCTAGGGCAATTATAAGAATTATTGAATTGGGTAGTAATGAATACGGAGTATATCATTATAGTAGTGAAGGAGTTGCGAGTTGGTATGATTTTGCAAAAACTATTTTCGAATTGAGCAATACTGAAGTTATTGTTAATTCAATACCAACATTATCATATCCTACTCCTGCGAAAAGACCACACTATAGCGTTTTGGATAAATCAAAATTTAAAAAAAAATTAGGTATAGAAATTCCGTATTGGAGAGATAGTTTAAAAGAAGCAATCTCTAGTTTAATATGAAAGGGCTTGTTGTATGTGTTCAGGACGTATGAAAGAAAAATTATTAATATTTGGTGCTATCTAGAGCTTGTAAACTGGTTACGTTGGTCAAGGTTTTTCAAAGGAATTCTACCTTGAAACAAAAACCTGCATTACTGCTTAGCATAGAGAAATTCTGGATCAAGGATTAGATTTTTTTGGAATTAATTCAGATTACGATTTAAACTTAGTGAAGCCAAATCAGAATTTATATTAGTTAAGGGAGGTGTCATCATAATGAGTTTAAACCGGTACTGGAAAATTTTAATATAGATTATTATGTGTATGTTCGTAAAGACACAACAATAACTATGGTGGTAATAGTAGTGTTTTTTGTAGATTGTACAAGAATTCAAAAGTATAAAAATAGTTTCTGATAATATAATAGGGAGTTTAAATTATAATAATCACACATGATTTTTAAGAATAAAACATTATTGATAACTGGAGGAACTGGTTCTTTTGGAAACGCAGTGCTAAATAGGTTTCTAAATACTGATCACTTTAGTGAGATTCGTGTATTTTCAAGAGACGAGAAGAAACAAGAAGATCAAAGAAGAAGATTATCTAATTCTAAAGTAAAATTTTATATAGGAGATGTTAGAGATCCCCAGTCTGTAGAAACAGCTGTTAGAGGCGTAGATTACATTTTTCATGCAGCAGCATTAAAGCAAGTGCCATCATGTGAGTTTTTTCCTATAGAAGCAGTAAAAACTAATGTATTAGGTACTGAAAATGTTTTAGAAGCTGCTATAAGAAATAATGTGAAAAATGTAGTTGTATTAAGTACAGATAAAGCTGTATATCCAATAAATGCAATGGGTATTTCTAAAGCAATGATGGAAAAAGTCTTGGTTGCTAAATCTAGAAACGCAGGAGGTACTATTATATCTGGAACACGTTACGGGAACGTAATGGCATCTAGAGGCTCTGTAATTCCTTTATTTGTAAATCAAATTAAATCAAAAGAAGACTTAACTTTAACTGATCCAAGTATGACCCGCTTTATGATGACGTTGGAAGATGCAGTAGACTTAGTGTTATATGGATTTGAACATGCAAACCCTGGAGATATGTTTGTACAAAAAGCACCTGCTGCCACAATTAAAACATTGGCAGAAGCCTTAATAGAAATGTATGGTGGAAGTAGTAAGTTGAAAGTTATAGGAACTCGTCATGGAGAAAAACTATACGAATCATTACTTACAAGAGAAGAAAAAGTAAAAGCACAAGACATGGGAGATTATTATAGAATCCCCGCTGATAATAGAGACCTTAATTATGCGAATTATTTTTCTGAGGGAGAGATAGATATGAATGAAGTAGAAGATTATCATTCGCATAATACAAGTCGTTTAGATGTCGAGGGAATGAAAAAATTACTTTTAAAATTAGAATTTATTAAAGAGGATGTTAAAAAACATTAAAATAGATAAAGAGCCTAAACTTATTCCTGGAGGAAATTATATAGACGATAGAGGTCAATTAGATTTTATTAATGACTTAGATATGTCTTTAATTAAAAGAGTGTATTTTACCTCTCATTTTAATACAGATGTTATTCGAGCTTGGCAAGGTCATAAAATTGAATCTCGATGGTTTATTTGTGTAGAAGGAAGTTTCAAAGTCAAATTAGTAGCAATAGATGATTGGGACAATCCTTCAGAAAACTTAAAAATACATCATTATACTCTGTCTGCTAATGAACCAGCGGCGTTATACGTCCCTCAAGGATACGCGAATGGTTTTAGAGCTTTAGAGCAAAATGCAAAACTCATGATTATGTCTGATTATGGGTTTAATGAAATTGATAATGATCAAGTACGATTTGATCAAAATAAATGGACTACATGGCGCAATTAATAAAAGTAGGAATCACTGGACAAGATGGTTTTATGGGAGGGCATTTATATAACTTTTTGGGTACAAAACTAGAAGAGGTTGAACGCGTCGAGTTTAAAAGAAATTACTTTGAAAACGAAGAAAAACTTCAAGAGTTCGTAAAATCATGTGATGTTATTGTGCATATTGCAGCTATGAACAGACATGAAAATCAACAGGTGATTTATGATACAAATGTTGACTTAGTACAAAAACTTGTAAAAGCTTGCGAAGCTACCAATACCACTCCAAAAATAATTTTCTCTTCATCAACACAAGAAGAAAAAGATAATCTTTATGGGAAATCTAAGAGAGATGGAAGGCAGTATTTTGAAACATGGGCTAAAAACAATGGAGGCAGTATAACATCTTTGATTATTCCTAATGTATTTGGACCCTTTGGGAATCCATTTTACAATTCTTTTATAGCTACATTCTCATATCAAATAATACAAGGAGAACAACCGATCGTGATAAATGACAGTACAGTGAATTTGATTTATGTCAATGAGTTGTCTCAGATGTTTTATGACGAAATTATAAAACAAGATACTAATAAGGTGCAGTCTTACGTTGTTCCGCATACATCATCTAAAAAAGTATCTGAAATTTTGGACTTATTAAAAGGGTTTAAAGTTCAATATGTAGACAACGGACAAGTTCCTAAAGTAGATTTAAATTCTTTTGAACTAGATTTATTTAATACGTTTACGAGTTTTATTCCAAAAGATTATTTTCCAAGAAAATTTACTAAGCATACAGACGACAGAGGTGCTTTTGTAGAAATTATGCGTGCAGCTAGCGCTGGACAATCCTCATATTCAACTACAGTTCCAGGAATTACACGTGGAAACCATTATCATACACGAAAAGTAGAACGTTTTGCTGTGATTAGCGGAAAGGCATCTATTCAACTTAGAAAAATTGACTCTGACGAAGTCATAGAATATATACTAGAAGGAGAAAGTCCAGCGTATGTTGATATGCCAATTTGGTATACACATAACATTAAGAATATTGGAGACACCGAATTAATTACATTATTCTGGATTAACGAACCATACAATCCAGAAGACGCAGATACTTATTTTGTTGAAGTATAATAACCATACAATGAAGAAGAAACTAAAAGTAGTAACGGTAGTAGGAACACGACCAGAGATTATAAGACTATCATGCACATTAATTGCATTAAACAAGAGTGACGCTATAGAGCATATTTTAGTCCATACAGGGCAAAATTATGACTATGAGCTAAATGAAATTTTTTTTGATGATTTAGGTCTTAGAAAACCGGATTATTTTTTAGAAGCGGCTGGTAAAAACGCAACTGAAACTGTTGGGAATATTTTAATTAAAATAGATCCAATTTTAGAGAAAGAAAATCCTGATGCATTTTTAGTGTTAGGAGATACGAATTCTTGTTTATGTGCTATACCTGCAAAAAAACGTAAAATCCCAGTATTTCATATGGAAGCAGGAAACCGTTGTTTTGATCAGCGTGTGCCTGAAGAAACAAACCGTAAAATTGTAGACCATGTTTCTGACATCAACCTTACCTACAGTAGCATTGCACGTGAGTACTTGTTAAGAGAAGGATTGCCTGCAGATAGAGTTATTAAAACAGGAAGTCCTATGTATGAAGTGTTGCATAAATTTTTACCTAAAATTGAAGCTTCAGATGTTTTAAATAAATTGGAGCTAAAAAAGCACCAGTACTTTGTGGTTTCATCTCATAGAGAAGAGAACATTAGTAATCCTAAAAACTTTAAAGGATTAATAGATTCTTTAAATGAAATAGCTGAGATGTACGATTATCCAATTATCGTTTCAACACATCCAAGAACGCGTAATATGTTAGGTAACAAAAATATAAAAACGCATAAAAATATTCAGTTTTTAAAACCTCTAGGTTTTTTAGATTATAATGCATTACAAATGTATTCGTTTGCTGTATTATCAGACTCTGGAACTATCTCAGAAGAATCCTCTATTTTAAACTTTCATGCACTTAATATAAGAGATGCACATGAACGTCCGGAAGCAATGGAAGAAGCTTCAGTAATGATGGTAGGCTTAAATCCTGAACGCATTATGCAAGGTTTAGCGGCTTTAAGTATTCAAGAAAGAAGTCCAATAAGAAATTTTAGAGAGGTGTCTGATTATTCAATGCCTAATGTAAGTGAGAAAATGGTGCGTATTATTCTTTCATATACAGATTATGTAAATAGAGTTGTATGGTCAAAAGAATAACAATTTTGTTAAACTCTAACAGCTCTGGAGCAGGTTTAAATAGGATACAATTAAGAGAGAAGGGGAATTAGGTATAGTAGAAAAGGTAATTTTTACAGGGAGAATTCCACACAATGAAGCACCCAACTATTTGTTTAACGCAAAACTTCTTGCGTTGACAAGACCAGATAACAAACAGGCTTTGTTGGTCAAGGTTTTTCAAAGAAACCCTATTTTTGAAACGAAGGCCTGAATTACTACTTAGTATAGAGAATTTCTGGATCAGGTGTTATCTTTTTTTAAAATTTTTCCAGATTTAAATTTAATGGAGCAAATCAGGATTTATATTAGTTAAGTGAGGTCATCATAATGAATTTAAACCGATACTGGAAAATTTTAATATAAATTAACTGTATGTTGTAGAGTTGAATATAAAAGCTGATAATGTGTTTAAATTAACTAAATTATATAGAAGCTGTAAAAATACTGATATAATAGTCTATTTAGTAGCATATAAAGAGTTTAAAAACATAGAAATTAATATTAGTAAAGAAACACTTGATTTTTGAGGCGTGAATAATTAGGATATAAGTGTTATTATGGTTGAAAAGAGGAGATTATTATTTACTTTTACCGCTGGTTAAACTTAAAAAAAAATGAACTTACAAGATAAAAAAATAGCTATTATAGGTTTAGGCTACGTAGGCTTACCTTTAGCAGTCGAATTTGCTAAGAAATATCTAGTGATAGGGTTTGATATAAGCCATACTAGAGTGAATGAATTAAATGCTGGACATGATAGTACTTTAGAGGTTTCAGATGATAATTTACAATCAGTACTTAATAAGGGCACACAAAAAGGATTATATTTAAGTTGTACTAATGATGACTTAAAGAAATGTAATGTTTTTATTGTGACTGTTCCAACACCAGTAGATAAAAATAACAGACCTATATTAACCCCTTTAATAAAAGCCTCTGAAACAATTGGGAGATACCTTAAAAAGGATGATGTAGTTATTTATGAATCTACAGTATACCCAGGGGTGACCGAAGATGAATGTGTGCCCGTTTTAGAACGAGTTAGTGGTTTGATTTTTAATAAAGATTTTTATGCAGGCTATTCGCCAGAACGCATTAATCCAGGAGATAAAAAGCATACGGTTACTAAAATTAAAAAAGTAACGGCAGGTTCTACTTCTGAAATAGGAGTTTTAGTTGATAATTTATACAGTTCAATTATTACAGCTGGAACGCATTTAGCGCCAACGATTAAGGTGGCAGAAGCAGCTAAAGTAATTGAAAATGCGCAACGCGACATCAATATTGCTTTTGTGAACGAGTTGGCAAAGATTTTTAATAAGCTAGATATCGATACCCATGCAGTACTAGAGGCTGCAGCGACAAAATGGAACTTCTTACCTTTTAAGCCTGGATTAGTAGGTGGGCATTGTATAGGAGTTGACCCGTATTATTTGGCACAAAAAGCGCAAGAGGTAGGATATCATCCAGAAATTATTTTGGCCGGGCGACGATTGAATGACAGTATGGGGGAGTATGTGGCTACAGAAGTGTTAAAATTAATGGTGCAAAATGAAATTCCTGTTAAATCGGCAAAAGTATTGCTATTAGGGATTACGTTTAAGGAAAATTGCCCTGATATTAGAAATACGAAGGCTATAGACGTATATAGAACGTTAAAATCATTCCATATGGATGTAGAGGTACATGACCCTTGGGCTTCTTCAGAAGAGGTTTATCATGAATATGGAATAGAAATTATCCGCTCTATTGAGAATAAAAGATATGATGCAATTATTCATGCCGTGTCCCATAAAGAGTTTTCTGAGTTAGATTTAAAAGCTTTAAAAAATAATAGGGCAATTGTTTATGATGTTAAAGGAAGTTTAAATAGTAAAGAGGTTAATAAACGATTATAATATGTACCAAACAGCTTATCACACCAAAGAATTATCAAAATTAACCTTTTTAGTAACTGGAGGAGCGGGATTTATAGGTTCTAATCTTATTGAGTATCTTTTAAAATATGAAGTTAAAAAAGTAATTGTACTCGATAATTTTGCTACAGGACATAGAAAAAACATTGAAGCTTTTTTGAAAGATCAGCGATGTGAGTTAATAGAAGGGGATATTAGGGATTTGGACACGTGTAAAAAGGCAATGCAGGGAGTTGATTATGTATTACACCAAGCAGCCTTAGGATCTGTGCCTAGATCTATAAACGACCCTATAACTTCTAATGCAGTAAACATATCGGGTTTTTTAAATATGTTAGTAGCGGCAAAAGAAACAGATAGTGTTAAGAGGATGGTATATGCAGCAAGTTCATCTACTTATGGAGATCATCCAGGGTTGCCAAAAGTAGAAAATGAAATAGGAAGACCACTGTCTCCTTATGCAGTAACAAAATATGTAAATGAGTTATATGCTGATGTGTTTTATAAAACTTATGGCTTAGAAACGGTTGGATTACGTTATTTTAATGTGTTTGGCCCTAAGCAGGATCCTAATGGTGCTTATGCTGCAGTGATACCAAAGTTTATCGGTCAGTTTTTATCCAACCAGGATTTGACTATAAATGGGGATGGTAAACATTCCAGAGATTTTACATTTATAGAAAACGTAGTGCAAGCGAATATTAAAGCCGCGTTGTCAGACAATAAAGACTCTGCTAATCAAGTATACAATGTTGCTTTTGGTGAAAATACGAATTTAAATGAATTAGTAGAGGCCATTACTAATGGATTAAATGAATTAGGAATTAACGCTAGTACTTCAAAAGTTACAAACGGACCAGAACGTGCTGGAGATGTGAAACATTCTTTAGCAGATGTTTCCAAAGCAAATAATATAATAGGGTATACCCCATTATATTCATTTGAAGAAGGAATAAAACAAACGATAGCTTGGTATTGTAATGAAGATAAATAAATCATTAGATAAGGTTAAAATAATCAAGAGTTTTCCTTTTTTGTTTTTGTGTATATTATTTACATATCCTATTTTACCTTATGCAGTTCAGTCGATTACAATAGGCTTACTGTTTACATCTAGTGTTTTAATTTACTGGGATAAATTGAAAGAAAATATAAATAGGAAAGGGCTAACTCCTTTTTTATTTATTTCAGGTTGGTTTATGTTTTTAGTTGTTACTTTGTTGTATTCTACTAAATTAGATGAGGGAATAAAAATAATATTAAGAGGAATAAATTTTATTATTTTTCCTTTATTATTTGTCTACATACTCCCTAATATTTCTTTAAAAAGGAAAAATATTTTATACGATATTTTTATTTATACTCACTTTTTTTTGGTTTTGTTTTTAGTATTTAAATCTTTTGAAGGGATAGACAGGCTTGGTTTTCCAGATGATAAAAGAGGGTGGGTTAGAAATATTTCAGATGAAGGTTATATAGAACTTCTTAAGGTTTTCTTTAGTATGCCCTTTTCTCATTCTAGATATTTTATTAATGAAAATGAAATAACTACATTCTTTATTCATAAAGCTTACTTAAGTATTGGTTTAGTTTGGTCTGTATTCTTATTAATTGACAGATTGTTTTTTCAAACAATGAGGAAAAAAAAGAAATTGTTATTTCTTTTTTTATTAATGTTATTTATTATTACGATAATTTATTTTACTTCGATACCTAACATTATTGCTTTATTAGTTCTTTTGCCAATATTCTTTTTATTAAAAATTAAAAGTTTAAAGGAAAAATTATTATTATTAATCATATTATTAACATCAACTATTACTTTAATGCAGATAAATATTGTTAAAGAAAGAGTTTTTAATGATGTAAGGCTTAAAAAAGATATAGTTGAAGTTACAAGTTTATTGCAGGCAGTTTTTAATAATCAACTAAATGAGGTCGCTAATATTAGATTATATGTGTGGAATTGTGGTTACAGACAGATAAAGAAAAATATTTGGTTTGGTTACGGTGTTGGAGGTGAAGAACAGACATTATTAGATTGTTATAAAGAGATCAATTGTAAAGACTGTTTAGAACAAAATTTAAACACACATAATTATTATGCCTCTTTATTACTTTCGGGGGGTGTATTTTTACTATCACTATTTTTATTGGCTTTTAGCTATATGTTTAAAATAGGGTTGAAAACTAAGAATTATCTTTTTTTAATTTTTATAGTCTTATTGTTTATAAACTTAATGAGCGAGAATATGTTGGAAAGAATTCATGGAGTGCTATTTTATGTTATTTTCTCGAGTTTATTATTTTCTGAATCATATTTTAAATTATTCAAACAAAAAGAAATTGTTTAAAAATAAAGTAATAAATAATATAAGCCTATTGGTAGGGGGTACAGCAATTGCTCAAATTATCACTTTTTTTGGAATGCTATATCTAACTAAAATATACGCTCCTGATAGTTTTGGTTTACTTTCTTTGGGTACTTCATTAATTAGTTTGTTGGTTCCTTTAGCTACTCTTAGATATGATAAAGCTATTGTTTTAGCAAAAAACGAAAAAGAAACAAATAATCTGCTTTTACTTTGTTTTTTCATATCGATATCTTTTTTTATACTTCTACTTATTATTGGCTTAGTTATATACTTATTTGATTTAATAAATAATAATTACATATTGGTTATTTTGATTCCTTTGGGGACATTGTTATTTGGGTTAATAAATATTTTTCAAATGTATTTTGAAAAACAATCTAGATTTAAGGTTACTTCACTGGTTTCGGTTATTGACGCAAGTTCTAAAGTGAGTATTCAATATTTTTTAAGTAGTGTATTTCCGTTATTAGGTATGATGCTAGGTTACATATCTGCATTAATCATTAATATTGGCTATTATGGTATTAAATCTAGAAAATTATTTTATCAAATATTTACTTCTACATCAAAAAAGAATATAAAAATTGTGGCCAAGAAGTATGAAAAATTCCCAAAATATTTTACTTGGAGTAATGTAATTGACTCTGCTTCACAAAATGTTTGCTCTTTAACGTTTCCAGTTTTATTTTCGTTGAGTGTCTTAGGGAATTTTAGTCTAGCATATAAGATAGTTAGGTTGCCAGCTTTGTTAATTGCTATGGCTACAAGAAGAGCTTATTATCCAAAAGCGAATGAGCTATTTGTTAATAACAAGAGTAAGTTCATTGCTTTTTATAAAAAAGGAAGTTTAACGCTTTTTTTTATGGCAGTTATTCCAGTTTTATCTTTTCATTTTTTTGCAGAAGATATATTTGATTTCTTTTTTGATCCTAATTGGCTTCCAGCAGCTAAATATGCTAAAATAATACTGTGGTATGTATTTGCAAATTTCTGTAATTCTCTTGCTCATGAAAATATGATTATTTTTGGTTTACAAAAAAGTTTTTTATTTATAGAGGTTATCTGGTTTTTATTAAGTCTAAGCCTTATTTATATAGCTTATTTATTTGAAGAACCATATTTTGCCGTACTGCTTTATGTTATAAGTGGAGTTGTAATGGAATTAATGGTGTTTTTTATACAAAAAAGATATTATAACAGTCTAGAACCCTGATATTTTATGAAATTCTCTTCACAAATAGTCATAAAACTTTTCGTTTATTCAATATTGTTTTTAATATTGACGAACTTTAACTTTATTCTTTTAATGTTAAATGGGACATTAGGACTTATTTCACCATTAATGTTTTTATTGACAATTTTTGGATTATTAAGCATGTCGATCTTTCAAAATAATAAACTAGGGAAAGTATTTTTACTTTTTTTCGGGTTTATAAGTGTTTATTTATTTTTTGGAGGCTTTTCTATACTTGACTTATCAATAACTTATGGTGATTATATTACAGAAGTAACGAAGTATGCTAAAAGTTTATTGATATTAATACTTTTTTATTTCTTTTTTAAAAATTCGGATAAAAATGAAGGGCTGGAAAATCATATTTTATCTATAGCTATACTATTGACTATAACAAATGCTACTATATTTTTTATGGATTATTATGAATTGTCAGTTCGGTTGACATTTGATGACAAAATTATAAAAGATAAATGGGCAAGAGCAAGTGGTGTATGGGGTAATGCGAATACCGCAGCAGCATATTGTATTTTAAATATTATTTTATGGATGTACACCTCTTTAAAACAAAGCATAACTATTGTAATGCGGCTTTTAATTTATTCAATAATACTTTTTTTGGGTTATAGTATTTATTTAACATTATCAAATACAGCATTTATAATTATCATTCCAATTATTTTTATCTATATTAATATATTTACTGATACGATAAGTTTTAAGACAAAGGCAAAAATTACAGGGATAAGTATAGTAGGGGTAATTCTCTTTTTTTTTATGTTTAGTGGTAGTATTTATAAGCAATACAATAATTTAACGCCCAAGAAAAAAGAGAAAATAGAAAATATATTAACTTTTTTTAAACTTGGAGAGAAAAAGGAAGTGAACTTTTCTGATAGAGATATCACTTTGAAAAAAGGATTTGAAAAAATTAAAAATAAACCTATTATAGGAAATGGTTTAGGTAGTTTTAAAAAGAATTTACATAAATATGATGGGATACATAATCTATATATCCAAATTTTAGGAGAAGGAGGTATTTTTCCTTTTTTCTTTTTTCTTTTTTTTATATGTTATTTACTTAACCAAGCATTGTTGACTAGAAGAAAAGAAACACGATTTTTTGTTTTTTCCTTTTTTATTTTTATAACATTGTATGGATTAACTACCCATGGGTTATTTTTGGTAAAAGGGTATGGGATTTTCCTTTCTTTATTTTTTGTTTTATTAGAAAATCAAAAGAAAACATCCCCAGTAATAAGTAGCTTATTTAATAAATAATTTTTTTATAAATCGTCATGTGTGGAATTTATATAACTAATATAGCTTTTTCTAAAAAAGAAGTACTAGATAAGCTAAAATCTATTGAGTATCGAGGACCAGATAATACAGGTATCGCTAAAGTTAATGAAATTACTTTGGGGCATTTAAGGCTATCTATTTTAGATTTAGAAGAACGATCTAATCAACCTTTTGTGCATGAAAACTTGCATATTACTTTTAATGGTGAGATATATAACTATCTCGATATAAAAAATGAATTAGAAGTTTTAGGCTATATTTTTAAAACTACTAGTGACACTGAAGTGTTATTAATAGGTTACAAGGTTTGGGGAAAAGAAATTTTACAAAAACTAAACGGAATGTTTGCTTTTAGTATTTATGATATTGATGCGAACAAAATTTTTTCAGCACGAGACCGTTTAGGTGTTAAACCATTTTATTATTATTGGCAGAACGGAGTTTTTGAAGTCTGTAGTCAATTAAGACCATTAATAAAGGGACGTAAGATTAATGAAGATGCTATATCAGCATATCTAGATTGTAGGTATGTGCCGAGTCCATTCTCTATTATTCAAGATGTATATAAGTTACCACCAGGAAACTATATGGAGATTGATTTAGAGACGAAAAAAAGGGTAGTAGAAAACTATTGGGATTTAAAAAGAGTAAAAGTTTGTAAGTTATCTTATCAAGAAGCTAAAGAAGAATTACATGAGTTATTAAGGGATGCTGTGAAAATTCGTTTGCAATCGGATGTTCCTATTGGTTCGTTCTTGTCTGGAGGAATAGATTCTGCATTAGTAACAAGTATAGCTAGCGAAGTTTCTGATACTCAAATTAACACTTTTTCAATTGGTTTTGAAAACCCAAAATACGACGAAAGTAAGATAGCTAAAAATTTCTCTGAAATTATAAATACTAATCATACAGAAACGATTTGTAAAGCAAAAGACGTATTGGCTTTGATTCCTAAATTAGTAGAGGTGTATGATGAACCATTTGCTGATAGTTCAGCATTACCTTCATTATTATTAAACTCTGTTACCAAACAACATGTAACAGTAGCTTTGTCTGGTGATGGGGGTGACGAAAGTTTTTTGGGATATAATCATTTTGAATGGTTAAAAAAGGTTAGTTTGTTTTATAAGATTCCTTTTTTTATAAGAAAAATGATAGCAAGTACTTTTTTAACTAAACTCATACATAAAAAAACAGAATCGGTTAAAACGATTTTGAATGCTAAAAGTATTAAAGACTTCATCCCGTATATTTTTATTGGTTTTGATTCCTTACAGAAAAAAAGGAGCACTACTTGGGCTAAGACCTTTTCATCTTTTAGATATTTGTCAGATAACATGATGCAACAAGCAGCTGATTTAAACATTAAATTATGGTTGGAAAACGATAGCAATGTAAAGGTTGATAGAGCTAGTATGGCCTATTCTGTTGAGGTTAGGAGTCCTTTTCTAGATTATAGAATTATAGAGTTTGCTAGAACGTTACCAGTAAATTATCGTTTTCATAAAGGGGTAAGAAAAAAACTTTTGAGAGATATTTTAAAAGAATATATCCCTGAAGAGGTATTTGATCAGCCTAAAAGTGGTTTTTCAATTCCTATGAATGACTGGATTAGAGGGGAATTGAAAGAAGAGTTTATAATGGTTTTAAACGATGACTTTTTGAATAGGTTACCAAATTTTGATAAAGAAAAATTTCAAAACCAATTTAAGCAACATTTAGAAGGGAAGATGGATTATGCGACTAATATTTGGAAAGTATATGTGTTAGCTAGATGGTATAAAGAATTTAATTTTTAGTTGTTTTGGATTTGAAAAAAATATTATTTATACTTCCATCTCTTAGAGCAGGTGGAGCAGAGCGTGTATTATCCTTTGTTGCTCAAAACCTTGATAAAACTAAATTTTCAACTACATTATTGGTTCTAGGCTTTAAAAAGGATGCTATTTATGAGGTGAAGAGTATCAATGTTGTGTTTTTAAATAAGAGAAGGCTACTTAGTTCATTATGGAGGATTTTAAAATTTATTGCTAGAAATAAGCCAAATATAGTGGTTAGCTCTATTATTCATGTAAATATATTTACAGGAGTTTTAGCATTTTTTTTTAGAAAAATAAATTTTGTTGCACGAGAAGCAAGTGTAATAAGTAAAATGAATGAATATAGTAATAACGTTATTCTGAATAATAATATTATTTTGAGTAGCATTTATAGTAATTTTTCAAAAATAATATGCCAATCTACAGATATGTATAATGATATTCATATTAATTATAAAATATCAAAAGAAAAATTAAGTATTATTAATAACCCGATAACTAAGAAACATGGAGTTAAATCTAATTGGAATAAAAGTACAGAGCTAGTTAGGTTTGTTACTGTAGGACGTTTAAGTAAGGAGAAGGGGCATTCCCGAATATTAGAGAGCTTGTCAAGGATGGAGTCGTATAATTATCATTATACAATTATTGGAGATGGTCCTTTAAAAGATGAACTACCATTACTAGTGGATTCTTTAGGTTTGAATGATAAAGTGACTTTTGTTCCATATATGCATAATGTGTCTTTAGAACTAGCTAACAAGGATGTGTTTCTTCAAGGGTCATATGTAGAAGGGTTTCCTAATGCAGTGTTAGAGAGTTGCGTTGTAGGAACTCCTGTTATTGCTTTTAATGCAATTGGAGGAACTAGTGAAATCATTAAAAAAGGTGTAAATGGTATTATAGTATCAAGTGTGGAGGAATTTGTAGACGTACTGAAAGATATTTCTAAAATATTAGAAATGGACCCTAATGAAATAAGTGCATATGTGAATGATAAATTCAAAAGCAGTTATATTTTAAAGCAGTATGAGGAAATGTTCAATTCAATTATCTAATGAGAATATTAGTAGTATTACCCGATAATAGTTTAGGAGGAGCTGAACAATATTTAAAAATGATTGTGGAGTATTATTCTAAAACTAATGCCCAGATTAAATTGGTTTTTTTAAACGATAAGTTTCAAAATAGTTGGGTACAACTGAAAGGTTACGATAATTTTGAATATAAATTGTATAATTCAAGCAACCGGACTATTAATGTATTAAAATTTGTAAAAGATGTTATTTTTTCAAACAAAAATGGGTTCGATTACATTTTTACATCTCACGTAAAAATTACTGGAATTTTAGGAATATTGATTAAATTAGGATTTTTAAAGAAGAGATATTTTATAGCGAGGGAATCAACAAGTGTATTTAAGCGATTTTCAGGTTCTAAATTGAAAACATATAAATTCTTATATAAATATGGATATTCCAAAGTAAACTTATTAATTTGCCAAACAGATTATATGAAAGATCAGTTGATTGGTGCTTATCCAAAATTAAATAATGTCACCAAGGTGATCCCGAATCCAATTGATTTAAGGAAAATTTATTTGCTAGAACAAGAAAAAATAGAGGAATTAGAAAAAGGGTTGTTAGGTAATTATATTGTTTCAGCGGGTAGGTTAATTCCTGAAAAAGGGTTCGATATTTTAATTGAATCTTTTGCCTTGTTAATAAAAAGCACCAATGAAGATTTAAATTTGGTAATATTAGGAGAAGGTGTAGAGCGTGAAAAATTAGAATTAAAAATTAAAAGACATGGTTTAGAGGAACGAATATTTTTAAAAGGACTTGTTCTTAATGTTTTTCCGTATTTTAAAAATGCTAGAACTTGTGTTGTATCATCTAGAATAGAAGGATTCCCAAATGTGTTATTACAAATGATGTCTCAAAATACTAATGTAGTGAGTACTAATTGTGCCGGTGGGATTGTTGAAATACCACAAATTAAAGTTTGTAAAATTGAAGATGTGCATAATTTACGAGAAGCGATATATGAAACACTAAATACTGACTGTTCTATGAATAGGTCTATTTTTGACAAATATTTAAAGAAAAGATCGATTGAAAATTTTGTATTAAAAATGAATGCTAATTTGGTTTGAGAGATACAATTAAATATTAATTGACAAAATATAAACAATATATTTTACGGTTGAAATAAATTTTATAATGAACAATATGCAAGGGAAATTTGTTATCTCACTAGATTATGAATTAATGTGGGGGGTTAGAGATAAAAGATCAATAAAAGATTATGGGGGACATATTTCACAAGTTCCTGATGTTATTGATAGATTGTTAAAAATGTTTTCTGAGTTTAATATTGAAGCTACATTTGCAACTGTAGGTTTTTTATTTGCAAGAGGTAAGGATGAAATTTTGAAATTCAATCCATTATCTAAGCCTAACTATGAATTAAAAAAACTGAGTCCATATATTGGGTATATTGATGATATAGGTATTGATAAATCGGATATATACCATTATGCAATAGACAGTTTAATTCAAATACAAAAAGAAAAAAAACATGAAATATGTACTCACACCTATTCTCATTATTATTGCTTAGAAAAAGGGCAAAATATAAAATCATTTGAAGAAGATATAAATAGTGCAGTAGCTATTGCTAAAAAAGAAGGAATAACTTTTAAAACTATAATTTTTCCTAGAAATCAACACAATGCAGAATATAATAATATATTATTAAAGAATGGAATAAGTATATTTAGAGGAAATGAAAAAGGGTGGTTTTATAACCCTAAGAATGGTGAAGGAGAGACTTTAATTAGGAGAATGATGAGATTGATAGATTCTTATATAAATATTTCTGGTCATCATACCTTTTCACTAAGTATAAAAGATGAGTTTGGCTTGATTAATGTTCCTTCAAGTAGATTTTTAAGACCTTTTAATCCGAAGCTATCGTTTCTAGAAGGGTTAAGGTTAAGAAGAATAAAAAGAAGCATGACTTATGCTGCAAAAAAAGGATTAATATACCATTTATGGTGGCATCCACATAATTTTGGTTCTTATCAAGAAGAGAATTTTGATTTTTTGAAAAAGATAATGAATCATTATAGGTACCTAAATGAAAAATACAATTTTACAAGTTGCACTATGGAGAGATGCAGTAATAAATAAAAAGTAGTATGAAGATAATAATGCTGGCGAAGAATTCAATGTCTTCTAGGATAATGTATAATGCTATCAATGATGAATTTGGTGTTCAACAGGTGATTTTTGAATCTAATGTTAGTAGGCTAACATTTTTAAAAAGAAGAATCAAAAGAATAGGATTAATAAAAACTTTTGGACAAGTTATTTTTCAATTCATTTTATCACCATTTTTACAAAGAATAAGCATAACTAGAGCTAATCAAATTATTAGGGAAAATAATTTAGATGTTAGTGATATTCCGTGTAACAAAGTATTTAAAGTTAATTCTATAAATGAAAAGAAATCTATCGAGCGAATTAGAAAAATGAAGCCAGATGTTATCATTGTTAATGGAACTAGAATAATTTCTTCAAAGATTCTAAAATCAACAGAAGCTATCATTGTCAATACTCATGCTGGAATAACCCCTAAATATAGGGGGGTACATGGTGGATACTGGGCTTTAGTTAATAAAGACCTTGAAAACTGTGGTGTTACAGTCCACTTAATTGATGAAGGAATTGATACAGGTGGTATTCTATATCAGGAGAAAATAATCATTACTGATAAAGATAATTTTACAACTTACCCTTTATTACAATTGAATAAAGGTATTCATTTAATGAAAAAAACCTTATTAAATGTAAAAGAAGGAAAGTTAATGCATAAGGTTAATATTTCAGAAAGTAAGTTGTGGTACCACCCCACTGCTTGGGAATATTTATATTACAGATTAATTCTCAGAGTAAAATAAATGAGCTTACTAATTAATATTGTCATAATTTTAACCTTGTCTTTTCTTATTTATAGGAAAGTACGAACGCGCTTTTTAGATTTAAAAACTGTTTTTTCTAAAAGTTATTTAATTTCATTGGTCATTATCCATTTTTCACTAGGTCTTTATAGTTGGTATTGGAGCTTAAGTAATGGAGGAGATTCTTTAGCTTTTTATTGTAATGCAAAATTAGCTGATAATTGGCTTGAATTATTTGGAATGGGAAGCACCTTTATTAGTTTTTTAATTTTTCCATTGGTGAAAATTGGGATCAATTATTTTACGTTGTTTTTGTTGTTTTCGGTAATTAGCTTTTTTGGTTTTTTAAATTATACTAAAGATTTATTGCTATATGATATTAAGAATAAGTTAATGTTGTTTGCTTTATTATTACTTCTATTACCTTCTTTGCATTTTTGGACTGGTTTTTTAAGTAAAGATGTTTTGATGTTCTATTTAATGTCCTGTTTATTAATAATCTTTAAAGACGGAAAATACTTCACCTTGAAGTGCTTAGTGATTTATTTGTTAATAGGGGTTATTAGACCACACATATTTATTGTATTAATTCTATCTTTTATAATTGTCCTTATTTTAGAAAAAAAGATAAAACCCGTTATTGTAGCAGTTATTTTATTAGTGACAAGCTATCCATTAGTTGTAAAATTCATAAAAATCCCTAGTTATTCTGTAGATGGGGTTTTAACTAGGTTAAAACAATTTAATGAATACGGTTTAGCTCGTGGAGATACTCACATAGATTTATTCGAAACAAGTTATTTAGAAAGAGTGTGGGCTTTGCTTTTCAGGCCTTTTTTCATAGACGCTAATACAATTGCAAAGTGGGCAGTGTCTATAGAGAATTTATTTTTTTTAGTATTTATACTTTTAATTTTGTGCAAGGGAATTAAATTAAAAGAAAGTTTCAATTTAACAATTGATGTTAAGTTTGCACTATTTTCAAGTTTTTTAATAATTATGTTGATTGGTACATATATTTATAATTTGGGTTTAGCTAGTAGAATGAGAGTAATGATAATCCCGTATATACTTTATGCTGTTTTAAAAGTATTGGGTGATGATAAAGAGTTTAATAAATTAAGTAGTTCATACAAAAGTGATGAATAAAAAGAAACTTTTAATTGTAGCAAATGTTGACTGGTTTTTTATTTCACATAGGCTGTGTATAGCTGACCAAGCTAAAAAGGAAGGATGGGAGGTTTATGTAGCTGCAGAAGATACTGGGCGTTCTGATGAAATAATTAAGAAAGGTATTAAATTCATTAATTGTCCTTTTTCTAGATCAGGTACAAATTTAATTGAAGAGGTAAAAACGATATGGTCTTTTTATAAAATATATAAAAAAGTGAATCCAGACGTGGTTCATCATATTACTTTAAAACCAGTTATTTACGGTAGTGCAATATCTAAAATAATAAGTATTAAGGGAACTTTAAATGCTATAAGTGGACTAGGATATAATTTCACAGGAGATAGAAAAGGCTTAGTTCAAAAAATGATGATTAGTTTAATGAGGTTTGGATTCAAGCAAAAGAACTTAGCAATTATATTTCAAAATAAAGATGATTATAACGAAATTAAAGATTTGAACATTCTTTCGGCTGAAAATAAGACACATTTTATTAAAGGTTCTGGTGTAGATTTACTTAGGTTTTGTCACACTCCGTTAGTTAGGAAAGGTAAAGTGACAATTCTTCTTCCAACTAGAATGTTATGGGATAAAGGTGTTGCTGAGTTAAGAAAGGCAACACAAGTATTACAAGAAAAATACAATGGTAAAATAACATTTGTTTTAAGTGGATTAGCAGATAATGATAATAAGGCCGGTGTGCCAAAAGAATATTTACTTGATTGGGAGCAGGAAGGCTATGTCAAATGGATAGGTTATCAAAAAGATATGGTTAAAATATATCAAGATGCAGATGTAGTTGTATTACCGTCTTATAGGGAAGGAATGCCAAAATCATTAATTGAGGCTTGTGCAATTGGAAGACCAATTATTACTACTAATGCAATAGGCTGTAGAGAGTGTGTTGAAGAGGGTAAGAACGGATATAAAGTGCCAGTAAAGTCTACAGATGAATTAGTGAGAGCGATAGAAAAGCTTATTTTGTCTGAAGAAAAAAGAATAGAGATGGGTAATTACTCTAGAGAAAAGGCAGAAAAAGAGTTTTCTCAAGAAATGGTTATAAATAAGCATATTAATATATATTCTAATTTAAATGGCTAACGATAAAATTTTTATTTCTGGCATTACAGGTTTTGTAGGGGTTAATTTAAGATCATACTTAGATGGTGAAAAAATAGTAGGAGTTTCAAGAATGGCTTCTCCAGAAAAGAATATTATTACATATCAACATCTTACTAAAAATTATTTAGACGAAGCTATAGCTTTTATTCATTTAGCAGGAAAAGCCCATGACTTAAAAAAAACAACTAAAAATAAAGAGTATTTTGATATTAATACAAATTTAACGATTGAGTTGTTTAATCAGTTTTTAGAAAGTGATTGTAAAGTATTTATTTTTATGAGTACTGTAAAGGCGGTTGCCGACAAAGTTACAGGGGTATTAACAGAGGAAGCGATTCCTAATCCAATAACTATTTATGGTAAATCTAAGTTAAAAGCTGAAGAATACATCCGTTCTCATAAAATTCCAGAGACTAAAAGAGTTTATATTTTAAGACCTTGTATGATTCATGGGCCTAATAATAAAGGAAATTTAAATTTATTATATAAAATTATAAATAGTAAAATTCCTTTTCCATTAGGGAGGTTTAACAATAAAAGGTCTTTTTTGTCAATAGATAATCTTTGTTTTATTATTAAAAAATTAATATCAAAACAACCAAGTTCAGGTGTTTATAATTTAGCAGATAATGAAACATTGTCTATTAACGAATTAGTTACTCTTATTGGAGAAACTATGAATAAACCTGCTAAAATTTTTAATGTACCCAAGAATATAATTAAATTGTTAGCTAAAATTGGAGACAATATACCAATTTATTTAAACCAAGAGAGACTAGAGAAGCTTACAGAAACGTATTGTGTTTCTAATATTAAAATTAAAAACGCTATTGATGCAGAATTACCATTAACAGCTTTTGAAGGTTTAAAAAGAACAATTAATTCATTTAAATAAAAATAAGAATGTTATATAGTATAGCTGTTTTTATAATATTATTTCTTTTAGAACTGGGTTATCTTAAAATAGCTGAAAAAAAAGGAGTTATTGATAACCCTAATCATAGAAGTGCACATATTAATCCAACCATAAGAGGAGGAGGGATTATTTTAATTCCAGCAATTTTAATTTTTCTGTTGTTTTTCTCGACAGAAGTCAGTAATTATATTGGTTTTTGTTTAGCGGTATTATTATTGGCAATTATTAGTTTTATAGACGACTTAAGAACACTTTCATCAAAAGTTAGAATTACTTGTCATTTTATTGCTTTTACCATTATATTTTTTACACTTGGTATTTTTCAAGAAACTTCATTGTATTCAGTTTTAATAGTAATATTTACGTATGTGTTTTCTTTAGGGTTTTTAAATATCTATAATTTTATGGATGGTATTAATGGTATGACATTTTTAAACGCATTAGTAACTTATGTTACTTTTTTTATTATAAATGAATATATATATTCATTTTCTAATTCAGATTTACTTTTATTGTTAATTATGGCGGTATCAGTATTTGGTTTTTTTAATTTCAAGAAATTACCAAAATGTTTCGCAGGGGATGTAGGTAGTATAACAATTGGTTTTACAATTATCTATTTTATAATCAAACTGTTTTTAGTTACAAATAACTATGCTGTATTTTTATTGTTGGGGGTGTATCTTCTGGATGGAGGTTGGACAATTGTTGAGAGAATAATAAGAAAAGAAAATATTTTTGAAGCGCACAGAAGACATTTGTATCAGTTATATGCGAATGAAATAAAAGTGTCTCATCTTAAGATATCAACTATTTATTTTATGGTACAGCTGTTATTGAATAGTATTGTGTTGTATTTATTAGTACAACATGAATATAGTCTTTTGAATGCTGTAGTATTATTTGTTGTATTAACCTTTTTGTATTTTATAATTAAAAAGAAAACGTACAAAAAAGTAAAGGGTTTAAAGTAGGTTAGATATGAAAACTAAAATATCATTGTCAAATTCACATTTAAGTGGGCAAGAAATTAATTATATTAATGATGCTTTAAGTAATAATGAATTATCATTTGGAAAGAATTTAGATGTTTTTCAAAACTTTTTAGAAAATTATTTAGGAGAGAATAAAAAAGTAGCAGCCTTATCTGCAGGTACAGCAGCTATACATCTAGCTTTAATAATGTCAGGGGTTGAGCGAGACGATGAAGTTTTGTGTCAGAGTTTTACTTTTTCAGCATCCGCTAACCCTATTACTTACCAAGGAGCTATTCCAGTATTTATCGATAGTGAAAAAGACACTTGGAATATGTGTCCTTATTATTTAGAAAAAGCTATTCAGGATAGGATTGCTAAAGGAAAAAAACCAAAAGCAATTATTGTAGTGCATTTGTATGGCATGCCAGCAAAAATTGATGAAATACAAGCAATAGCTAAAAAGTACAGCATTAGTTTAATTGAAGATGCAGCAGAAGCACTGGGTTCTACTTACAAAGGAAAACAATGTGGTACTTTTGGAGATTACGGAATATTATCATTTAACGGAAATAAAATAATAACGACTTCTGGTGGTGGGGCTTTAGTTTGTAAAAATGAGGAAGATAAAAACAGAGCAATATTTCTTGCAACTCAGGCAAGGGATAATGCACCGCATTATCAACATTCAGAAATTGGTTATAATTATAGGATGAGTAATATAGTTGCTGGTATTGGTTGTGGGCAAATAGAGGTGTTGGATAAACATATTAGTTTACGACAAGAAATGCATCATTTTTATACTGAAATATTTAAGAAAGTACCAGGGGTAATTGTTTTTAATGAGCTAAATGATTCTTATGCATCCAATCATTGGCTGAGTTGTATTTTGGTGGATGAAAATATAGCAGGGTTTTCAAGGGAGGATATCAGGTTACAATTAGCTGCTGAAAATATAGAGTCAAGACCTTTATGGAAGCCAATGCATTTACAACCTGTATTTGCTTCCTATGATTTTCATGGGAATGGATATAGTGAAAAACTGTTTAAAAAAGGGCTATGTCTACCTTCAGGTTCTAGCATAACTGTTAGGGATAAAGAAAGAATAAAAATAGCTTTGAACAATATTATCTAGTTTTTATCGTTACTTTTGAGGTGTTGACCCCAGAATGAAGGAATGAATTGATATGAGTTTTTTAAAAACAATAGAGTTGGCTGTTAGACAGATTTTTAAATCAAGTAAAAAAAAATTTGATTTTGAAAACATAGGATACTTACCTCGCTGGTTAATCATCTTATTTGATATTACATTGTGTGCTATAGCATTACTAGTTACTTCGTATATTATTACGAATGTATTAAATAAGCCTAATAATTATTTTGAGTTTGGAAAAAATGATATTCTTATATTAGGGGTTAATACTTTGTTTTTTCTGTTTTTTAGGACTTATGCTGGTTTAATACGGCACTCCTCTTTTATCGATGCCATAAAGTTTTTTTTAGCATCGGCGGGGACATTTTTTTTATTACTAATTTTAAACTATGTTTTTGTTTTATTAAAAGGAGATAGATTAATACCAATAGCTAAATTGGTAATCTATTTTAGTATTTCTTTTTCTTTATTGTTTTTATTTAGGGTTTTAGTAAAGCAAGTATTTGAAACCTATTTTAAATATACGAATGCCTCAGGGGTTACTAGGGCATTAATTTATGGAGCAAATACAAATGCAATAGCCGTAGCAAATGCATTAAAATCGGAAATCCCTTCTCGGTTTAAAATAGTTGGTTTTGTAAGTGGAAACCAAGATGAAAGTAAACAAATATTGGGGCTTCCTATTTATTATTTGCGTAAAAATATATCGGTATTAATACGAGCATACAAAGCAGAAGCCTTAATATTAGCAGATAAAAGTTTATCAACGGAAGAACGGATAGTGTTAGTAGATGACTGTTTAGATCATAACTATAAAGTATTTAGAGCACCACTTGTTTCTGATTTGGCGGATGATAAAAACTTAACAAACCAAATTCAAAACATTCAAATTGAAGATTTACTTGAACGAAATCCTATTGTTTTAGATAATAAATTAATTGCAAAAGAGTTATTTAATAAAACTGTTTTAGTAACTGGAGGAGCAGGTTCTATAGGGAGTGAAATTATAAGGCAGATAGCAAATTATCAAGCTAAAAAAATAATCATATTAGATCAAGCAGAAACACCACTATATCAAATAGAATCAGAGTTAAGGTTGGAACATCCAAATAAGCATATTGAGTGTGTAATTGCTGATGTGTCTAATTATGAAAAATTAGAATATGTGTTCCATTACTTTGCTCCGGAAATAGTGTATCACGCAGCTGCGTATAAACATGTTCCGTTAATGGAAAATAATCCTTCAGAAGCTATATTTACAAACGTTTTGGGGACTAAAAATTTAGCAGATTTATCAATTAAATACAATATTGAAAAATTTGTAATGGTATCAACAGACAAAGCTGTTAATCCCAGTAATATAATGGGAGCTTCTAAACGCATTGCAGAAATGTATGTGCAGTCATTGTTTTATGAATATAAAAATAATGATAGAAAAACAACCAACTTTATAACCACACGTTTTGGTAATGTTTTAGGGTCAAATGGGTCAGTAGTTCCGCTGTTTAAAAAACAAATCCAGCAAGGTGGACCATTGACGATCACTCATCCAGATATTATTAGGTATTTTATGACCATACCTGAAGCGTGTCAATTAGTACTTGAAGCTGGAGCCATGGGTAATGGTGGTGAAATTTATATATTTGATATGGGTAAAGCCGTTAAGATAATTGACCTAGCTACGAAAATAATTAAGTTGGCGGGTTATGAGCCTTATAAAGAAATAGATATTAAAACCATTGGATTGCGTCCTGGGGAAAAGTTGTATGAAGAATTGTTAAGCGATACATCAACATCGTTACCTACATATCATGAAAAAATAATGATTGCTAAAGTAGCGATTACTAATTATAAAGAGCTGAGTGAAAAAATAATGATATTAATTGATTATGCTAAAGAATTTAATAACATTGAGCTAGTAGGTCAGATGAAAAAAATAGTACCAGAATTCAAGAGTATGAATTCAACTTATGAAGTATTAGATGAGAATTAGTAAATCCAAAAGAGGTCGCGCTTATAGAATATATTAGCGTTGAAAACTTTTAAAGAAAAGAGCGTTAAATATGAAAATAACAATTGTAGGAACAGGATATGTTGGCTTAGTAACGGGTACTTGTTTAGCGGAAACGGGTAATGAGGTGCTCTGCGTGGATATTGATGTTCAAAAGGTAGCCATGATGCAACAGGGTAATGTGCCTATTTATGAATCGCATTTAGATGTGTTATTTCAAAGAAATATTAAAGCTAATCGGTTAAAATTTACAACTTCATTGGAAAAAGGAGTTTCTTTTGGTGATATAGTATTTTTAGCACTACCAACCCCTGAAGATGAAGATGGGGCTGCAGATTTATCCTATGTCCTTGGGGTTGCAGAGCAAATAGGAAGGCTTATTGCTGATTACAAAGTTATAGTAGATAAAAGTACCGTTCCTGTAGGGACTACTGAGAGCGTTAAGAGGGCTATAGCAAAAAATGCAAAAATCGATTTTGATGTGGTTTCAAACCCAGAGTTTTTAAGAGAGGGTTTTGCTGTAGAGGATTTCTTAAAGCCCGAGCGTATTGTCATTGGTTCAAGCTCAGATAGAGCAATTGAGGTAATGAAAAAATTATATAATCCGTTTGTTAGGTCTGGGAATCCTATTTTAGTGATGGATGAAAAATCAGCAGAACTGACTAAATACGCTGCTAATGCATTCTTGGCTACTAAAATTACATTTATGAATGAAATTGCCAACTTTTGTGAAAGGGTAGGTGCTGATGTTGATAAAGTTCGTATAGGTATGGGGACTGATTCCAGAATCGGAAAACGTTTTTTGTTCCCTGGTATTGGTTATGGCGGTTCATGTTTTCCAAAGGATGTGAAAGCATTACATAAATCTGGAAAAGATAGTGGATATAATTTTGAAATATTAAATGCAGTTATAAAGGTAAATAATGTTCAGAAAACAATTTTGATCCCCAAAGTGGAGGCTTATTTTGAAAATGATTTAAAAGGGAAAACAATTGCAATATGGGGTTTAGCATTTAAACCGGAAACAGATGATATACGAGAAGCTCCGGCTTTATATATCATAAATGAATTATTGAATAAAGGGGTGAAAGTAGTTGCTTTTGATCCAGAAGCAATGTCAAGTGTACAGCGTAAATATGGCAATAAAATTTCTTTTTCAGATACGATGTATTCTGCATTAGACAATGCAGATGCATTAATTATAAGTACAGAATGGAGTATTTTCAGAACGCCGAATTTTAATAAAGTAAAGAAGCTTTTAAATAATGCTGTGATTTTTGATGGAAGAAATTTATATGATATAAATGACATGGAAAAGGAAGGAATCACATATGTATCAATAGGAAGAAAAGAGGTAAACTAATGCAAAAAAAAATTTTAATTACAGGAGCAGCGGGATTTTTGGGATCCCATTTATGTGATAAGTTTATAAAAGAAGGATATCATGTAATTGCGATGGATAATTTGATTACAGGGGATTTAAAAAATATAGCGCATTTATTTAAATTAGAAAACTTTGAATTTTGTCATCATGATATTACTAAGTTTATTCATGTGCCAAATACATTAGATTATATATTGCATTTTGCATCGCCGGCCAGTCCAATAGATTATTTGAAAATTCCTATTCAAACATTAAAAGTGGGTTCGTTAGGAACGCATAATTTATTAGGATTAGCTAAGGAAAAGAAGGCTAGAATTTTAATAGCTTCTACATCAGAAATATATGGCGATCCTTTAGTACACCCACAAACAGAAGATTATTTTGGAAATGTAAATACAATTGGTCCAAGAGGGGTTTATGATGAAGCGAAACGTTTTCAAGAGTCGATAACAATGGCGTACCATAGGTTTCACGGGTTGGATACTAGAATAGCGAGGATATTCAATACCTATGGGCCAAGAATGCGGTTAAATGATGGTAGGGTGATTCCGGCATTTATAGGACAGGCATTGCGTGGTGAAAATTTAACTGTTTTTGGTGATGGAATGCAAACAAGATCATTTTGTTATGTTTCTGATCAAGTAGAAGGAATTTATAAGTTGTTATTAAGTAATTATAGTTTACCAGTTAATATTGGAAACCCTAATGAAATTACGATTAAAGATTTTGCAGATGAAATAATTAACCTGACAGGTACTGAGCAAAAAGTAACATATAAAGATTTGCCGCAAAATGATCCATTACAAAGACAACCAGATATTTCCTTAGCAAAAGAATTGCTAGGGTGGGAACCAAAAATTAGTCGCTCTGAAGGAATGAAATTGACTTTGGATTATTTTAAAGGCCTATCTGAAGAAGAATTGCATCAAAAGGATCATAAAGACTTTAAAAAGCACATACTAAAATAAGTAAATGGTCGTTTCTACAACTGACTACTGCATGAAGTAACTTAATTATACGAATGATATTTAAAAGGAGGAGATATTCAGGATTAATACGTCCAATATTATATGTGTCGGATGTTATAATACTAGTTCTGTTTATTGTGCTATTACATCCGAATAGATATGATTCTATTTACTTCGGACCTTTTTTAATTACGGGTTGGTTGATTACATCTTTTTTCACAGGATATTATAATATTTATAGGTTTACTAAACCGATTAAAATAGTGCATATTGCTTTAAGGCAATATTTGTTATACTCACTAATTTATGTTTCCTATTTTGGTTTTAGTCAAACAGTATTAGAAATACCAAAAGTTATTTGTTATTTAACAGTATTGTTCTGGAGCTTGTTGTCGGTAAAATTTTTAATGTACTGGGCATTAAAAAAATACCGATTAAAAGGAGGTAATGGTCGTAAAACTGTAATTTTAGGAAACAATAAAGCTACTAAAGCACTAGAAACATTTTTCTTAAAAAAACCTATTTACGGATACAATTATCTTGGGTACTTCACTAACACAGAAAGTAATGATAAACTAGGTGATTTCCAAGAGTTTTTTACGTATATAAAAGAAAAGGATATTGATGATATTTATTGTTCAATCAGTGAATTTACAACGCTAGAAATAGAGCGCTTGGTTAAATATTCAAACACCCATTTTAAAACACTAAAATTTATTCCTGATTCTAATCGAATTTTATCTTCAGGGTTTGAGGTGGATTATTACGACTATTTTCCTGTGCTTACAATGAATGAATTGGCATTAAATAAAAGGTCGTATCGACTCATAAAAAGAGCTTTTGATATACTGTTTTCTGTGTTGGTAATTATTGGGTTGTTGTCGTGGTTGGTCCCATTGCTTTATGTGTTGACTAAATTGGATTCTAAAGGGGCATTGTTTTATATACAAGAAAGAAACGGATTGGATTATAAAAAGTTTAAATGCTATAAGTTTAGGACTCTTAAAGTTGGTAAACTTGATGATGGTCATGTAAGTATTGATGATGTTCGCATAACTAAACTAGGAAGGTTTTTACGTAAAACAAGCATTGATGAACTTCCCCAGTTTATCAACGTATTAAGAGGGGACATGTCTGTTGTAGGGCCTAGACCACATATGCTTGCATATAATAAGGCGTATTCAAATCAGGTAGATAATATACAGTTAATGGCACGACATCGTATAATGCCAGGAATAACTGGATTAGCCCAAGTAAGGGGGTTTAGAGGTGCAATTGAAAATGATTCGGATATCATTGGTAGGGTGAAATTAGATTTGTTCTACATTAAAAATTGGTCAGTATTATTAGATATGAAAATTATTTTAATGACGCTTATAAAACTAATCGTAGGCGATGAAAAAGCGTATTAAATCCACTATATACTACTCTAATAACGTTTTCATTCTGTGAAAGCAATGGTTATTATGACTATTTGAAAGTTTTAAGTAAAGGATACATCAGGTTATTATACCAATTTGGATATAAAATGGTTGTAAGTAAACGTATTTTACCGATTATATTAGGCTTCGACAAGCTCAGCTTGACAATTTTTTTATAGTATGAAATTAAGGTTGATGTTTTTTTACCATGATTTAAGTAGATTAATTACGGGTCTACAAAATTTACTCCAATAAACATATGTAGCCCAAAGCTTTATTTCAACTTCGAATAACACCAATTAAAATTCAAACCCTCCCTCCATACTAAATCGTTTCTTTTTTATTTTTGTATAAAGCAAAAAATTATCATTTTATTTTACAGTAATTTCAAACAAGAAAAGGTATAATACCAATTAAAATCCAAAATGCACAATTAAATAGTTTCTTTTAAATCTATTTGTCGCTTAAAAATATAACCATAACTAAGGCTATGCTTATATTTTTAAACTCAACTAAATCTAAAATAATTCAATTTACGTATGAGCATCTTGAAATTTAATTGGTATAAGATGGCAAATAAAAAAATGAATTTAATCAGTTATAATGTTATAAGCTTTCTATTTTCGAAACAAAATGGGTGAATTGTTTTTCTAAATTAAATTCAATTGCTGCAGTTTTAATAATGGAACTCTTTTTGGGCAATACTATTTTGTTATTGCTTAAGTCATTGATTACATTATTTAGAGTATTGTAATCTAATGAGTTTATAGTTAATCCAAGCTTGTATTTTTTTACTAAATCGTTTCCTTCGCCTTCAGAGAAATATAATATCGGCAACCCGAGTCGCGCGTATTCAAAAATTTTAGAAGGAACCGAGCCGTAAATGCGATTGATTAGCGGGATTAGCGTAACATCATATGTCCTAAGTTTTTCGTGTAATACAGCACGTTCAACCGATCCATGATATATCATGTTTTTTTTGTCTTTTATATACTCTATCAACTGATTTGCTTCAGGGCCATTACCATAAATATGCAATTCCACATGATCGGGTAAGTCCAATTTTTTACAAATATTCAATACTCCTTGTGCAATACCAAGCAATCCAGCATACACAATTTTTAGTGTTTTATGGGGGGGGCTTTCTTGAAGTTGTTTTACCTCAAAATTTGGATAATTACGATATAGAAAAGAGCTTTTATTAGGAACTTTATCTTTGAAATGGTTTAGAATTTCTTGTGATTGTCCTAATAGTAAATCAGCATTTCTGTAATTGAATAATTCTATTTTTTTTAATACTGAATAATAAAATCCTTTGTTTAGTAGTCCCATTTCTAAGCCAGCTAATGGCCACAAATCAGAAACATTTAAAATAATATTCTTACGCTTTATTTTGGATATTAGAATGCTAAAGAACCCAACAAATAAAGGAGAGCATTGAATGATTACTTTTTTAGGTGTTTTTTTAAATAACAAAAAAAGGAATAAATGTATGGCAAAAGATAGCATGGAAAACAAACGAATAAATTTGTTTTTTGAGTTGCTAGCAAACAGCCACAACCGATACACAGTTAGGTTATTTTCTATGGCTTTATTGTAGCGTTTTCCTTTATGGGCCTCAAATATTTTCCCAAAAGGGTAGTTGGGTAAAGGGCAAATAACGGTAACCTCGTAGTTATTCTTTGTTAATAATGTTGCGAGTGTATGAATCCTGTTAGGGGCAGCGCCACTTTCTGGAGGAAAGTAATTACTGATAATAATAATTTCGTTAGGCATATAGTGCTAAAATATGAGAGATAATACGTTTAGCGGAATTACCATCCCAGAGCTCAGGTATTTGCGCTTGCTTCCAGTTTTTAGAGTTTAAGGTGTTAAAGGCTTTATTGATTTTGTTTAAATTATTTCCAACCAGAATATTTGTTCCCAAAGTACAGGTTTCAGGTCGTTCTGTCGTATCTCTAAAAGTGATACATGGTACATTTAATACGGTGGCTTCCTCAGTAATTCCGCCTGAATCAGTTAATACAGCAGTAGCGTTTTTAACCAAATAAATAAAAGAGAGATATCCTTGAGGACTTACAAAATGGAGGTTTTCAAAGTTAAGTTCAAGTCCTTCTAAAAGTTTTTTAGTTCTTGGATGTACAGGGAATATTATTGGTTTTCCCTTACATTTTTCAACGATTGTATGCATCAATTGTTTTAGTTGCTTTTCGGCATCAACATTAGAAGGGCGATGTAATGTAAGTACAAAATAATCCTTGTTTTGTAAATTTAAAACATCCCAGAAATCAGGTTTTTTTATGTGATTTATATTGTTT
>Ga0209291_1000296_pt1 | contig 49286 bp, 48 predicted proteins | sample GOMGulsemesocosm_FD_184633 | JGI IMG/M metagenome (GOLD analysis project Ga0209291, IMG submission 184633) | Methane-oxidizing microbial communities from mesocosms in the Gulf of Mexico - GOM9B Gulf of Mexico (SPAdes) (version 2) | ecosystem: Environmental > Aquatic > Marine > Cold seeps...
GGCTAGAGATACCAATGGTAATGGTAATTATGATTTAGATGTTGATGGAGAGCCTCAAGACCTATCAAATCCTGATTACGCAAATGAGATTAGAGAAGAATCCAACTACTATCCTTTTGGACTGAAACATAAAGGGTATAATAACGTGATTACTGGACGTGACCATAAGTATGAATATAACGGAAAAGAGTTTCAAGATGAGTTAGGTTTAGACTGGCATGATTTTGGTGCTAGGAATTATGATGCTGCACTCGGTAGATTTTCTAGTATGGATAAGTTTACTGAAAAGTTTGAGCACATGTCACCTTATCAGTACGCTTCAAATACACCTACTTTATTTATTGATAAAAATGGAGAATATATATATATGTATGCTCATTTTAGGAATAGTAAAGGCAAAAATAGAGTAGCTGAACTAAAGTATAACAATACAGATGGTAAGTTTTATTACAATGGAGGTAAGAAAAAAGGACAAGAGTATAAAGGAACTAGTTCAATTATAGCATCGGTTACGAAAGCATTAGGAGATTTAAAATCTGGTGGAGCTACAGGTAGAGACCTTGTATCCTTTTTTGCAGATAATAAATCAAAAGGACTTAGGATTGGAAGAGGCGCAAAAAATTCATCTGCAAATGATGGAAAGACAGTTTCTTTTAATCCAACTAAACGCAGAGGAGGTTTAGATGTTGATGGAAACACAGATAGAGACCCATTTGTTGGGCTTGGGCATGAATTAGCTCATGCTCAAGACACTTGGCAAGGTTTAAAAGATAAATCAAAATGGTTTAGTGTAACCAATAGTTTAGGCGAGAAAACTAACGTCCCAAAAGCTGAAATTTATGCTACTTACATAGAGAATTTAATAAGAAAAGAAAATAACATGCCTTTAAGGAAATATTATACGCCAGTAAAATATGAAGACGCAAAAATATTACAGGAAAGTCCATCAGGTGGTCATTCTAACATTCATTCATCATATATTCTAAATAGAACAACTCAACTCTTAAAAAACACCTTTTCAAAGGTAATAACCGTTATTCCAAATAAATAGAAAATATGCTAAAAAAAATAATATTTAATAGCGCCCTTATACTTTGTTTAATGTCTTGTTCTGTTCAAAAAAGCTTTACTAAAGTTTCAAAAGAAATTTATAAAGACAGAATTAGCAAAACAAAAAAATATGATAAACATGAAAAAATTGCTCATAATCTGAGGAAGAAACTTTACAAGGAAGGAAAATTAGACTTTTTATGTATTGAAGAACCTTTATTTATAATTGAAGGATATGATATAGAAACTGATGAAATATTTGTTTGTATGAAGAATACAAAAGGAGAAATAAATTTTGAATTTGATTTAGAATCTTATAAGATAATCAAAGAGCCAATATACTCTGAAAATTTAAAAAAAATGATTATTGATTGGGATGTAAAAACAATTAAAGCTAATGAAAAATTTAAATCATCTAGCACCCTAAATATTATAGTTACTAAGGTAAATTTTAAAGAGGATGGTTCTATTAAAAACATAGAAAATATTTCGTTTAGTCAATTTGATGGAGCTCTACAAATTTGGTAGTTTTTGAATGCATTAAACAACAATCAAAGGCAGTCCACATCGGGCTGTCTTTTTTATTTATGACAACTATCATCTGATGTAAGTTTAAGGCTGTTAGGAAGGGGCTGAATGCTATTATAACTCACCCTTTATAACAATGTCCCTCTCCAATAGTAGTTTAAGAAATAGAATGTTTTGTATATTGTGAGGCAATAATAAGAACTTATGGAACAAGTAAATAACTTTGAAGAGTTTGAACAAGAAATCAAAAAACTAAAGTTAGAAGCTGGATTGGAGAAATAGTATTAACTATTGCTTTAATAATATTTAAATTTGATTGTTTTATTAATATTTAATTTCTTTTCATGCAAGACTATATCATCAGTATCAATTATTTTAGTAGTAGGTACTATTTTTAGTCAATTCTCAATCCGAGAGCTATCATGTTTATTTTTTCAACAGAAGAAAGCTCTGGTTCAACTGTACTTGGCTGACCAGCACCAAATTTAATATAATAATCGTTTTGCCAATCAGAGTTTCGAATAGGTTTAAATTCATCAGTTAAATAAACTCTTCCGTCTGGTGTTTTAGTAAATTGTTCAGTTATATTTCTCCACCTAATACTATTAACAATTTCTCCTTCCCCGAAGGTTAGAAAGTATTTATATTTTGTTCTTCTATTATATTCTCTATTGATTGAATCTATACGGAACCATAAATCCATATTTTTTAACTTATATGGTTCTCCCACCTTATATGAATCACGACTTATAGAATCACGTTCATTCCATTTGATATATCCATTCTCGTTTTCTACTTTTATAAATCCTAATGGTGATTTTAAAATACCTATATTCCAGTATTTATTATTGACTAAGCTTTTAGTTGCGCTAAGGTCTTTATTTAAAACTTCACTTAGTTTTCCTATATTTTTACTGTTAGCTACTATGCTAAGAATACTATCATTTTCACCATTGATAGAATATATTACATCCTTAGCATCTTCTAGATGGTTTATGGCCATGCCAGTTGTAATTTCAATTTTGTCCACAATTGGGTTAAGCTGTATAATATATATAAACATACCTCCTAAAATTGCTGTCAAAAGAACAATTACTACACCTCTTACATTTATCAAACCAAGTATATTTGCTCCACCCTCACCAGTAATTACGTCTTCGCGGAATTTTGAATTTAATATAAAGGCAGCAATAATGGACATTAAAATGACTCCAATTATTATTAAACCTAAAGTTCTATTATCCATATTTAAATGTTTTTAATATTTGTTTTCTCTTTCTTTTAATGTACCATTTGATATTTCAGCCAAATAGAAATAAAATAGGTATTAATTTTATTTTTAAGATTCTCATATTTTATTAATTAAGTTAAAAACATAGTCTTTTAATATTAATTTATTGACACAAGTTACTAAAAGTCAACTCGTTAAAACTAAGATATTATCTTGCTGTTTGTAAGGATTTACCTTACTGGATTTATAATTAAATTGTTTATTTTATAGGAGAACACCAATGGTATTAAACAATTATAGAAAGTAACTAACTATATCACTAACGGAGACAAATAAAGGCTCTTTGGTGATGCATTTACGCTGAAATGTGTATTGTGTTTAATTAAGATAGCTGGTTAGTTAGAAGAGCTTAAAATAGGTGTTGTGTAGTGGGCAATAGATGCTTAATTACAAGGCATGAGGTTATGGCTCACTATAAATAGTGATGTGAGATATACCCGTCTGTAGGTATTGTAGTGGTAAGTTTACTTTTGTATCTTTAAGTATACTAACGTTAAAATATTTAAAAATGAAAACTAAACTAGTTATTAGAGCTTATATACTATTGATGTTGTTAGTTGTAACTTCATCATGTGAAAATTCAATTAAAAATGAGCTTTTTAGTTCTATTGAAAATGAAAAAGTGGAAGAATTCTATTATTCAAGTGAAGAGAATAACGAACAGATAGTTGCTTCGTTAACTAACAAAACTGTTATGAAACCCATAAATTTTGAAAAAAATACAGCCAATCTTATTTTAAAATATACACTTGTAAAAGAAAAGAAATCAAATACTAAAAAGGTATACAAAACAGAAATTATTAAAAAAAATAAAGATTTAGAACTTTTAGTTACAGATTTATCTTCAAATAAACTTGTTAGTAAAACTAAGTTATCAAAACCTCAGCCGCACAACTCACATGATGACACAAATACCTCTGAAAGCATAGACGATTGTATTTCCGACTTTTATAACTCAGAGACAGCTTGTATTCTTCAGAGTAGAGCTAATCAAACTTGTGAAAACCAATTTGCGGCGTTATTTTGTTGTCTTGATAATAATGACTGTTATTGGGTACATTTAATTATTAAACCTACAACATGGAAATGTAAATTTGGAGTAGCGTTTATTCCAAATATAGCAGTTTACGTAACTAATGAATGAAAGAAAGAATATAACTCAAGGTGGATAGGGCAGTCAAAATGAACCTCTAAAAAAATATTCTAAGCAGACATTGAGGAAGGCATGAGGTCGTGGTTTTATGGTAACCTAACTACTTATCCTTCTATTCTTTTTAGTTGGTATGTAAGTAATTCTTCTTTTGGGTACTCTCCAAGTTTATTCCAAATTTCAAGGCAATCAATTATGCCATCAGTGAAATGAATAGTTAAATCAGCTAATACGTTTATACTAGTGTTTATTAGTTCAAACTTGGTTAAATCATGATTGAAATTACCAAACATTTCTTTTAATTGTGATTTAGATAATTGATGAACTTTAGCTTTTTCATCAACCTCGAAATGAATATACATTCCAATTCCAGTATGTTCGAATCTGTAATCAGCCAGTAGCTCAATTTGTTCGAATAGTTGATTTTCAAATGGTTCTCCTTCAACAGTTAGCTCTAAAATATTGGATATTAATTCTGATTTAATCATTAATTTTAGATTTTATTAATTCAATATCTAAGTCAGATTTATAATCCACATCTATTATTTTCCAATTATAATTATTTGATATTTCTCTAATAGCTTCTATTTGGTCACGCCTTTTTTTAAATTCTTTAGTACCTCTTTCTATTTGTTCTTTACTATTGAAATGGTTATTCATAAAAACATCTGGCTGATTTTGTTTAAAAAACCAGATGGTGTCAATTTTCATATTGTTTTCAATGAGTAATTTTTCAAACCCAATATAATGCTCAGTTGTTTTTGGATATTGAGTAAGTAAAATATTATTATTTATTCCATTTAAGTTTTTTAGTAAAAGTCTTTCTATAATTTCAGTGTTTAATAATTCGCCACTATTAATTAAACTTAACATTTCATTTCCTAAGCTATCTTTTTCTCGAAGTTGGTCCCGTATTGATTTTATTAAATCTAGTTGACATAACTTATATTCTGATAGTAATACATTTTCAATTTTGTTTCTAGAAATACTCCAGTCTAGAAATAAAATATTGACTGTTTTCTCATTCATTTCCATAAAGTTTAAGCATTAACGAATATCCACCTAAAAAAAGACCAATTGGAATAAATAAGAAATAGATACTAAAATAATCATGATTTGCAACGGATGAGTATAGAAGGTATATAGCTATTAATATAGCCGATATCATTGCCATAAATGAAAATAACTTCATCATTGCTTTTACCAAATTATAACCGAAATTAGAGTTATTCCTTTTTATCCATTTTAAATCAAAGTATGTGTTATCCATGAATAAGTAAGTCATATGATTGCTAAAATTTAAAAATATTGCTGAAATGATTCGTTCTGATAATTTAGCTTGAGTAAAGGTTAATACCATTATTATACTAACCCCTAAACATAATAGTGCAAATAATTTGTAGTATTTCTTTATTTCAGATATGGACATGATATCAGCTTAATACTTTATTAACACACCAGTATATTACATAAATAACAAAGACTATAAGTATGATTTTATTTATTAATAAATCATAACGTTTCTTAGGAATACTGTGTTCTGGATAATTAATATACCAAACACCTTTCGTTGCAAAATCAGAAAGCATAGTTGGAGTTACTGGTATTCGTTTCACCATTTTATATGGTGGGTCAAAAAACACCCCTCCAATATTTTGACCTTCTTCATCTGCATGAAAATACCATAAATACTTAGACATATCGACTGAGTAGTTTATAGAAAACTCTTCAATTAACTCATGAAAATCATCGCCATACATACTTAAATCTTTAAAAATATCCGAATCAATATTCACCTCGTCAACACATGACTTAGATTTAATGAATTCTATAATTTCTTCAATTTTTTGCATACTAAACAACTTCATTTTGCTCTAATAACTATTCATTTTTGTTTTCCCAGACATAGCAATTAATAAACCAGCTACAAATGGTCCATATGCAATTATATAAGAGCCTCCTAAATCAATAAATCCAGTATAAGTAGCTATAGTAAAAAGTAGACCAGCAATGGCTAATATTCCTCCACCATAGAAAAGGTTTTTACCTAATCCATGCTCAGCTCTTACTTGGTCAGCCCTTATCAATCTACTATCAACTTGCTTTACAATTACATTTATTTCATCTGCTTCAATGCTTGTGCTTTCAAGTTCTTTTCTGAGTTTAGAGAATTCTAGTTCTTTAGAATCAACTTTTTCAAAATATAGTTTTATTGTATCTGCTCGGTTATAATTTTCCATTTCAAAATGTTGCTTAATTTTTTCTACGCACCAAGATAGTACATTCATTGCATAAATCGATATTGAGGAAGGCATGAGGTTGCAATGTTTCACTATAATTAGTGATATTAATATACCCGACTGAAGGTATTGTGTCCATTACTTGATTCTATTACTTTGGTACAATAATTGAACTTGACTATGATAGATATGGATAACAAAACGCTAATACAAAAACTAATACTCGATATTCTAGCGTCAGATAATATTGACAACAAAAGAACCATTCGTAATCAAGTAGTTGAGCTATTTAAAGACTCTAAACTCGTAAATCATACTCCAGTAGCAATTAGATTAAATACAACGTTAGAACTAAAAGAAACGATTGATAACTATATCACCCATGACAATACGGCAAGTAGAGAAGCATTGAAAAACATGTACTCGTTTGTCAGTCAGTTATTATGTGATGATGTAAAGATTGCTGGATAAATTGATAACGGTTCATATAAGAATTGTAGTCGATAACGTGACATTTTATATCAAGGCACAAGAAAGTTTAAGCAGGCTACATCCATTGAGTTAACTACTCTTTTGGTTATTATTTTAGCACTACCCTTTAGTTTTTATCAAATTCTTTAAATAGCCTTCTTTTTTCCTCTAGTCGCTCACCACTATCCTGAATATCATTCATTTGATTTAACTTTTCAAATAGTTCTTCATGTTTTAATGAATTTAAATTCTGTAGTGTTGTTTGTAATTTAAACTTTTCATTGCTTCTTCTTGTCTGATAAACCTTAATATTGTTGTTTTCTGCGAATAAAATTAGATTTTTTTTAAGATTAGTTTCAATTCTACACCCTAAATAAATCGCCTCTACATCTAAAAATGGGATGGTATTATTCAATATATTCTTAGAATTTTGTTCGTTTATAATTAAACGCCATTCTTTCTCATAAGCCCAAAATCTTGACTTAGTTGTTAAGGTTTTCAAAGTTGTTTTAAGAATAGGTTTATTTAATTCTAAGGTTTCATTATCATATTTAAGCCTAAATAGTTCTCTAGGTGAAATCTTCGGAACATTTGCTGTATATGAAACTGGGAATAGACCGCAAAGAACATCCTCTTTGTCAGGTAATTTATTGAAATCTAGAGCGTATTTCACACAAAATCCACTATGATTATCTGCGTAATGTGACCACATTGTTGAATTCTCAAGTAACTCCTGTTCATCTTCAAAATTTGAGAAGCAACTTATTTTAAATTGCATATTCCTTATATTCTCAATTCTTTGTGAACATTCAGTGCGAGCTTCAAGTATAATTTGCTCTATTAATTCTTTAAGATACTTACTTTTGCTAGTCTTAATTTCATAGATAGTTATATCAAAACTTCGACTATCGGGATAAAACCATGTAGGACGTTCTCCATCTTCATTTAACCATGACCGAGATATATCCAAAAGGTCATTTTCTGTTACATTATTGTGCGTATCTATATCTGAAATCAAACCTTGCTCTTTAAGTTTTGATTTCAGATATAGCTTAACAAAAGCATTTGTTTCTATACATACATAACTGTCAAATGGGTCGTTGAATTTCTGTGGAGAAGATAAATAAACCGACTGGCTCTGAAGACCTATTAAACTATATAGTGACGCAGGGAAAAATTTATACAGACTACTCGGTAGGTGTTCTTCTTTATATTCAGAGAATTTTTTCTGTGTTTTATTATTCCCAATTTCGAATATTGAATCTACATATTCGTTAATAAAGTGCTTAGACCATTTTCCTGAGAAATTTCGACTTCTGTAATCTGATGATTTATACTTTGATTCTTTTTCCCAATAATTCATAATTTAATTATATGTTAATTTTGGCTTATGGCTAACGGTAAATTGTATGAATAGTGGCGGATTGCATAGTGCTTTCCTTTCAAACTGTGATAAATCATGATAATTAACGCATCCCTTCCATTACCTACACAAAGTGCTAGGTGTAGTTTTATTCTTTCTAAGAATGAAAACCTGTACTTTTCGGTCCTTAGAATATTCCATTTTATTTATATGCCATCCCCCTTTTATTTGGGTTATAATTTTATTCGAATCTACCCCTTGTTGCAATATAAATGACCTTACAGATTCAGCCCTTAATGAGGAAAGCTCAAAATTTGAACCTATTTCTTTTTTTATTTCACCACGTAATGCTCTTTTGTCTGCACTCCCAACAACAAAAACACCATTAGCCCCTTTTATTTCTGATATATATTTTAGCAAATAGCTTTTCATTTCGTTTGTCATCCTATAATTTCCTGTTTCAAATGCTTCCAGACTAAATAACAACTCTAATGATTCATCTGAATCCTTAACTACTTGATGCAAACAAATATTCTTATTTGCTTTTTCATTTTCTGGAAAATCGATAAATATTGTCAAAGTTGTCAATAAGAAGCAAAAAATACCAGCTAAACAAGACCATGTCTGGTTGTTAAAATCCTTTCGACCTGCATTTATAGACCACCAACCACGAAAACCATTATTCCTTGCAACCGATATTCCAATATAACCAAAGTAAATACTTGTTAATAATGCTATAACAGATACTCCAAGTGGTATAAACGAGAAATAATTATAATTGTCTATTTTAACTAAATAAACAACTCCTCCACCTATAATTGTTAGCAAACCAATACTAGCTGTAATAAGTTGTTGACTGAGACTTATTCCAATTTTTACAGCTTCAAATTTACTTTGGTTTAAATTCATTAATATTTGTCTGTCTTAGTCCATAGTGCTTCACTTGTAGAATAAAGTTTACCCCATAATAGGTCAATTGATTTCATGATAGTATGGCTCGATATTTCTTCTACATCAATTAAATTTGATTGTTCAAATATCATATCAATATCCTTTTTCATGTACTCAAATAACTGTGTTTTTAATGGAAAACTATCAGCATTGTCTTCACTTGATATCAAAAGTGGCAATAACACCATATTTAAATAACTACTTAGAAGGTAAAATTTAGCATCAGGCCTCACTGGTTTTGAGCTTGATAAAAATTTCTTGGAAATATAATTTCTTATTTCCCTTAATCCACTAGTTATTATGCTCGGATGGAATTCATAAGGATGAAATTGAATAGACCTATAGTTAATAGGTAATTCACTAAAAAGAGTCTCAAATGCATTATCAAATTTATCATTCATTATATCAATGGTTTTTATAAGAATCGTAGCGTAAAAACACGCTGATTTTCAGTTTATTACAGAGTAAATCTTTTATATTTTGTTTTATCAATATCAATCATTACCATAATCAAAATCAGGTTCAAAATGGTCTGCCAAATCATTTAAGGTATATCCCTCTGCTTGGAGTTCTTCTATTGGGTCAATTTGAATTTCATAATATTCTAAAGGCTCTACTGACTCCTCAATACTAAATTGACCACCGAAATTCGTTTGAGATATTTCACTGCTATTACTTAGTTTTAGGCTACAACAAAAGCATTTTAAACCTGTTGGTAAAATATTGTGATGTACCTGAATAGTATCTTCATTTACTTTTGGTTCGGATTGAGAAATGAATTTACCTATTAGAATTGCGTTATTTTTACAACTAGGACACTTAACTATTTTGTACTTATTGAATAGTTTTTCTTTAAAAATAAATGCTTGATTTTTTTTCTCTAACACATCGATTTTCTCCTTTTTTTCTTCTGTATCTAACGATTCAAACACATCTGAGTACTTACTTATTCGTCCTAGTATTTCAGTTTTCAATTTTTCATTAAATGACTCAATCATCTCGAGAGCAACTTCAGCCTCTTCCTTCCCCAAGAAACTTTCAAGAGTTAATTCCTGATGTTCAAGTAGTACTTTGGTAGTTTTATAAAAGTCCGTTAACCAAACATTCGTTGATAAAGTTTCAAAAATTGGTGTTCCTGTGTGTAATTCTTCATTACGCATATTTATAAAAGATTGTGAGAATTTTTCATTTTGTTCAGTGAACTTATCAAGCATTATTTGAAGTCTCATGAAAATGGTTTTAGCACCGATTGTTTTAGGAGTGGCTTTTTTAGGAGTAAACCCGAAGGCGTGAAGAATATTACCACCTTCCCTAGGGTCGGATATTAAAACTGGATGAATTTTCGATAAAGTTGCTCTACCCAATAATTCCAAGGACAATGATGCCCAAAAAGGGAATAATCCGCTATTTCTTTCTGATTTTAATGCTCTTTGCACATAAAGCTGAGCCTTATTATAAAGAGAGTTGTATGACCAATCTGAACTATTCATATGCTATATTTAATCTTTGTAAAATTCTATTATTGATTTCATTATTGGCTACTATAGGTCTGCTATGAAAAGAAGCCCAATTGTCTATTATTATTGTCTTATTTTTATCCCAATGAATAATTTCTGTTTCTAATTTATCTAATATTTGGTCAATCAAATTTTCAATAGGAGAACATAAATTCATTATATTCTCATCATACCTTAGAATACCTTTATCATAAATTTTTGAGTAGAAATTTCCTTCTAGACCTTTAACTGTCCAAATTGTATTGTTCAAAAACTCCTTTTCTTTAAAACTTAATTTTTTAATATTTAAGTGTTTGATTTCTGTTGGAGTTGGATTATCTAGGTCTCCAATATACCTAAGTAATATATATTTTGGAGGAGTTTTTAAATATGCACAGTCGGTATGAAAAGGAAATCTGTCAATACCATAAATTTTACTCAATGATAATTTTTTGACTGTCTCGCTTATTTTAGGGCTAAGAATATCTAAGTATTCTCCATTAGTTCTAGATTTAATTAATCTGCCAAAGGATTTTCCCAATTCAAGAAATTTTTCAAGAGTTTCAATATGTATTTCTTTTGTAGTAGTCATTTTATAGCTTGTGGCTAACTGTTGAATATATTGCACTAGATATATATTCAGATTATATTTTTAGTCCCATCAAATCTAGTCAATAACAAAAGTCTATGAAATGACCATTGTTAGGTATTTTACACTCACTATAATTAGTGATAAACGTTTTCTCCAACCTCAACAAAACTATCTATATACTATTTAATTCCATTACGGGAATCCGTATAGAAATCATAATACTTCTAAATTATTGAATGATTTAATGTTTGTCTTCAAACGTACAAAAAGGCACTGATAAAAAAGTAAGCTATTATCTTACTCTTTGTAAGGTAAATGACCACTAGTGTTAAAATTATAATACGTATACAATATTCGTTTGAAGAATTGAATCGACATTGAGTCAGGCTCTGAGGTTGTAAGCCATTTTAAAGTCTTCTGAGGTGGCGGAATCTATAAATGCACCATTATCCCAAACGGACTGGTATTGGTCATCTTAATCAAGTAAATTGAACTCATATAGCGTCATTGGAAGTAGTTAATTCGCTAGTAATGGTGACTGAGGTTATTAAGTTGTTGTGAAGAAGAAATTCTTATTGGTTTATCACTTAAAAAGTGATGTTTTTAGATGTATTGTTATCTACTTTTGAATTCGATGTTTTCATCAAATACTGATTTCAAACGTTTCTTCGAATCTATATTTTTTAAATCGTCATAAAGAATATATTTTTCATCATTTGAAAAGCTGTACGTTTGTTTATTGTAGACAATAAACAAAGCTTTACAATTCCGTTTATTTTCTACACGATTCATAATGTAATCCATCAATTCGTAATAAAGTTCTAATTGCTCAGCTTTTATATCGTAAACACTTCGTTTAATTTCTATAATATAAACATCTTTATTATCGGATAGGACAAAATCTATTATAGCAACTTTTTCAATGTCATTTTTTAGTTTGTATTTTATTCCTAATTGAGTATTACTTTTGGGAAAATACTTTGATAGTCGTTCAGTTATTTCAACCTCTTCTTTGAAAGAATTCTTTTTTGCAGTTACATAACCCGATATACTTTTCATCGTTTTTTTGTAACCATATTTTACACGTAAATCATCAAAACCAATTTCTTCATATAATTTCAGAAGTTGAGACGCTTTCATTTTTTTAGTAGAATTAGTACTTCTTATTATGTCGGTTGCCCAATGTGCATTAATTCTAACCTTTACCCCTTTTTCACGTGAAGCATGAATTTCTTCATAATCAAGTCTGAAATTTTTATGCTCTTTTGATTTGTCTCTATAATTAGGGCATCCCCAAAACTTACCAAAATCAGAATCTATTAATCTTAGTTTAGAATTACAGCCGAAACAAGTTTTTTTTTGCCAATTTTCATATAATTTACTTAGTTCAGTTTTTTGTTTTTTGTATTCATCAATTTGGACTTGTTCGTATTTGTAATATGCTTCTGTTAATAATTCTTGGTTGTCATAAAAGTAATTATCTGCTACATTTTTTTTTGATTCACTCATTTTTTTAATGGAATCAAAAAACTTTTGAAGTTCTATTGGCTCAATAATTTTCGCATATTCAATCATTTTGGCAGATTTTATTTTAGTAATTCTTCTGATTTTTCTATATCAGATTTTAATTGATTAACATCTCTATAGTCTAAAGGAAATGGGGATTGAACGGATAAATTAAACATTTGCATTTCTATATCATACATTTCATTTAAGTCAAAATTCTTAAAGTAAGTTATGTTGTTAAATAGGTTAATGTTTTTATCAAAATCAATGGTTAAAACATATCCAAATGGTGGAAAAGCCATCTCAGAATGATTGACTATTCCTCCTAAATTTGGATTGTAAATAATAGTGTGATGCATATATTTAGTCTTTTTCTCATTAGTTAGATATGTGAATATTCGATATCTATTGGGTAAATTCTTTAGGAGAGGGTCTTTTACAAATTTTGAAAGTTCAGGGTATGCTTCAAGATACCAAGGTTTATTCATTGCTAAAAACATAGATATAATTGCTTTTAGAACTTTTAGAGGTTGCTGAGATTTAGCCTTGTATTCAACATATTTATAAGATTGTTTATGTATAATACTAAAACCACTATCTACCCAATCTTTGTATGCAGGAACATAGTTTCTTCCTAAGAAGCTATTACATTCACTACATAACGAATTATAACCTATACCACCTTGTCTTTTCTTCCCTTTTGGTGTAGTATCTTTTCTTGGGTCATAAGATTCTATGTAATCATGAAAACCTAAAGAAACAAAATTAGTATTTTTATTATATGCTGTTCTAGGAGGAACATGTTCGTAGGTTAATTCTTTTTCTTCTCCACATAGTCTGCATACTCCTTTCGTTTTTCTATGTCTACCCATAAATTATTTTATATATGTTGCTTTACGCTGTCCCTTTATTTTAGTTTAAACATTGATAGGTTTATAAATTTTTCAAAACTTTTAACGGCAGTTTTAAATTCTTTATCATTTCTATATAGTTTAATCATTGCAATTACATTTCCCGGATGGTAATACAATGAATAAAAGTAGCTTATACTATTTGTCTTACTAATTAACGTATTATATAATATTTTTTTGAAGCAGTATTTTAATTGTGTTGGTTCATATATTTTAAATATCTCTATTTCAGATAATGAAGTATAATTACCATCTGAGTATTTAGCAATTTCATATGGTTTAATTTTCTTTTTCTTAATAAAGTTAATGTCCTTGTAAGTTAACACACCATTTTCAAACCTTTGGAGACTATTTTGTTTGTACTTGTTAAAGTCATTTTCCTCAGTCAATTCTTGAAACCTTAATTTAGATTGTTTAAATTTTTGAATAGTTTTTTTTTGATTTTGTTTAAAACTGATTTTTTGTTTAAATAAATCTAGAACAAATACAAGTTCTTTAAACTTATTAGAATAAAGAACGTTTTCTATTTCCTCAAAAGGGATTGAATGATTTCGGTGAGAACTAAATAGCTTCCTTTTTTCAATATTATATGTTCGTTCATTTATCTTATTGATATATTTTGTTGGTAATCTAAACCATTCTACATGCAGGTCTTTAACCTCGAAATTTTTTTCTAAAAATGAAATTATTTTTGATGGAGGATATAATTCAATAAAATCTGCAAGTAGGTGTCTGTATCCTTTTTCTGATATTTCTTGTATTTTATGAATTAAGTCTACGCACTCTACTAATGAGATTAAGTTTTCGCTTTGTAATGTTTTTAAAGCAATTGGCAAACTATATAGAGTATAGTCTTTTCTTTGGTAATATTTTGTCCAGTAGAGAGAAATACTTTGTATGTCAATTTCTCTGTTTTCTAATAAAGCTAATCGGATATAGTTATGTGTTTTACCTCCTAGGTCGAAGCTACCCATGTCACTATGCTTGTAAATAAGTTCTTTTAACGTTAAATCTTGATATTCGTTTTTTCCTTTATCAATTTTATATCCATAAGAAAGTAAATTATTATAAACATCTTTTAAAATCCAATTCGAATAATAAGTTGGAGAATTGTATTTTGTTAGAAATATGTTTAGTTCTGAGCTTGCTTCATAAGTATTATCGTTTAAATATTCCTCAAAACTAGTCTTTAGTTTTTCGTACCCCTTAATATTTGATTTGTGAATGTATATATTTTCGATAGCATGTGTTATATGCTCTTTAAAGTTCATCTTATCTTTTAGCGCCTTGTCAATCTCTTTTTTACTTAACTGTCTGGCATGTTTTTCTATATAATTGTCTTCTTCATAAATATCATATTCTAACTGTTTATAAAAATTTTCAGTATGATAAAGGTCGTTAGCAGTTCTATTATAAAGTAATGTTGCATTTTTAGTTTTAACATAATAATACATTCCAAAAAGATACTCAGAACTCGTAATATCCTCGTCCGTTATTCCATTGGCAATTAGTGACTGAATGTAAGTATAATAAAATGTATTAATAGTCGATAGATGTTCTCGAATAACTATATTGAAAATTAAAGATAAATCGTAGTAGTTGTTTACACTTAGTTCGTTTGATGTAATTTCTTTTAAGGTTTCTCTAAGTTGATTGTAGAATGTGCTTATTGATTCAAAGTCAACTGTATCTTTATTGATTTTCTCGAATGTATTTATTGAAGCATATTTAATTAATATTTTCTTTTTTTGTTCTCTTGAAAGTTGAAATAGGCTAAACCTAGAAAGAAATCTTTTTTCAAGATTTAAGATTGATACACTAACAACTCTACTTACTTTTTTAGACTTATGTGTATAATCAACATGTTTTTTTAAGAATGTATTGAAGCTATCGTGAAAAAGAGAAACCCTATTTAATTTGACATCAAACAGATAGGGGTGCTCTTCAATAAACTGTTCAATATAATACTTTTCATCACCTACAAATAAATCTATTTCCGACTTCATTATATAGGAACTGGAACAAAGAAAAAGCGACAAACTATTTTTCCCCTTTTCGTTTGAAATTATATCTTGATAATAGGAGTCGATGGTTTCAATTTGTTCAATTTTAGGTATTTCCCCATGTAATTTATAGTGCTCAGCAATATATTTTACAATTATTGGATACCCTTTTGAAATGTTATAAACCTCTTGAAGAATAGAATATTCTGATATGTGAAACAAAGTTTTTAGGACTTTTTTAGTTTGTCTCAAATTCCAATTTTCAAGTGTATGTTTTTTCCAATTCAGTTCTTTTATTAGAGGTCTTGATAGGATAATTATTTTGCAATAATCTTTTGCTTCATTTATAAAGTTGGTAAAACTTTCAAATTCAGGTTGATTGTAGTTTTCTACATGGTCAAGACCGTCAATGATAAAGGTCTTTTCTTTTAATTTAGGAAGAAGCTCTTCTAATGTTCTAGCTTTTTGGTCATAAAACAGTTTTTTGCTTAAATCACGGATAAAATTTTCGAATTTCAACCTTTCTTTATAGTCCCTATCCTGATTTCCTATCCAAAAACGATATAATATATTGTTTTTATATTCTTTTGTTAAAGTGTTTACGAAATGGCTCTTCCCAACACCTGGTTTTCCCTCAATCAATAGAAGTTTTTCAAACCTGAGAAGTTCATGGCTGATTGAAACTGATTTTTCTTGTAATTCCGTTATAAAAATTTTAAGCTGTGGAAGTGATTCTCTCGATATTTCCCATATTCTCTTATCTAAAATTGAACTCAAAAATGAATCTATTTCGTTCTTTCTTCGTAAATCATCTTTATAAAGAATTTCAATTTTCTCATCAATTTGAGTCCTTGATAAGGATATGATTGAAACATTGTTTGCAAATTTATAGCTAGGGAATTTTAAAATCTTATGATTTGGTTTGATTGATATATTTTTAAAGAAAATTACATTATGTTTTTCAGATAATTTATGAGGATTTCCTTTAATCAGAATTTCATTGTTTTTAATTTCTAAATTTTCAAGTGATACATCCTCAAAGTCTTTTATTTGAAATTGAAAATTGTTTGAATTAGTAGTGATTATTAAATCATCAAATTTATCATTGGTTTTCGCTTCTATTTCAATTTTGGTAATATTACGCTCTACATCCATAATAGTTAGTAGAAGTAAGGTTACTTGTTTTTGATAAGTGTAGCCAGTAAACGCATTTCTCATTATTTTTCTAAATTACAACTGTTTGAATATGTGGGTTTTTCGTTTTAATTATGTGATGTTAGCTTTGGCTTATGTGCCATATTTTAGAAATAATTAGTTCGAATTTAAAATGACCTATTTAAAAAATACTAATCAATTATTGAGAGTTAGTTATTCTATTATTTCTTTTCCTTGATACTTAAAATATTGTACATTATCTTCTGTTGAAACCTGAAAAACCAATTCATTATTGTCTGTTATGAAATTTTCAAAAATTTCAATTACCCCAATTTTTCGAGAGGTATTAGGTAGAATCACCACTCTTTCTGAATTTAAAATAAAAGTGTCATTACCAATTGTAACTTCACGTTCTACGATATTAGAAAAATATTTTTCAAAATCTCCATTAACATACGGATTAGAAATATTTTTAGAAGTAGTCGAATTTCCACTAATATAACAGTCTAAGTATTCAATAATTTTATTTCCAGAATTTTCTACCCATATTTCTATTTCAATTTTTGGAGTCAACCATTTTTTCAACAACCTTTTAAGAGTATTTGTTTCAAAACGTAATTTAAATTGAGTTTTTGACAACCGATTAATTATATCTTTTATTTCCCAATCTTCCATTGCTATAGATTGAAAATTATATCTTCTATAATATCGCTTGTCGTTCATTTGATGTGCGGTATTACTTTTAGGAATTTCTACAACATATACGACTTGATTATCTTCTTTTTTTCCAATTTGAATTGGTGTTATTATTATATCGTGAATCTTTGGCGAAATAGTGCTATTTATTATTTGTTCTAGCCATTCCTTTGAATATTCATTTCCGTCAACTGGGTTGATTTTTTCAGGTAAGTGATTTTTATCTAAATCATCAAACTCTTTAACTCCATAAATTATTATACCTCCATCAGAATTAGCAAAAGCACTTACATCTTTAGAAATTTCACTTTTTTTATCTCTTTTTTTTGAAATAGAGCCAGCTCCTTTGTAATCTAAATGAATGTTTTCTTCTATTCCATCAGCAATATATTGTTCTACTCTAGCTAAATCCCACATACTTTATCCTTATTACATCAAACACTTGATATATTTAACAATTGTTATAATATCCAATCATAGTTTTAACATCATCAAATCTAGCCAATAATAAGAGCTTATGAAATACCTCTAAATAGGTATATCCGTTCTCATCATATTTGATGATATAGACGTCATATTACTCTCAAACGTACAAAAAGCAATTAAGAATGGATTAAATCTTTATATTTAAATAAGCAAGGGGGGATTTCTATTGGATTTTTAAGGCATTAGGTCTTAATACTGATAACACCGACCACCACCTTTTACTTTGCGTCTACAAGAACCACCTGACTTTGTTCTACCTCCACATAAACTCGTTGAACTCGATGATGACTGTATATAATTATTTGAACACTAGAACTATTTTGTTTAGTATGTTGATAACAATAACCATTAGCTATTCGATTTTAATTTTGTCTTTTATAAAAGTCAAATTAAAAGATTTGGCGACTCCTATAGAAATACAACTCCTTTTGGTTTAAGCTTCAAAACCGTATTATTTATAGGTGTTGCTAGTAGGAGTAGTTTCTTATGAATTCTATTTTTTTTAATTCATCATTACTTATTGTTAAATATATGTATGCTTTGTTTTTTCTTTCTGAATCATAAAGAAGTTTATTAAATAGTTTCAGGGTGTCTCTTTGAATGTTATTAAGGCTTTCTATATTTGCTCTCAATTGTTCTAAAGGGGTATCATTAATGTAATTATAAAATTTACCAATTAAACCAACAATTATATCAGATAGTTGAATTAACAGATTGTCCCTTGAATCTATAAAACTATAATTTTCTATTTTAGAATTGTCATATGTTATATTTAATTCACCAATTAATGGTTCTATAGAATCTTCTTTATCAAAAAAATGTTCAGAATTAATAAACATGTACAAAGTCCTTGAATATAATTGTGTAAAATCCTTTATTAAAGAATGATTTGTCTCATTCATAATATAGAATAAGTTCTTGGTTTCTTTACTTTTATTCAATAACATGAGAATAGTCATATTCCCTGTGCTTTTCGGTTCGCTATTGAATGTTTTAATTAATTCTTCGATAAATGAAATAACCTTATCTTCTTTTATGTTTGGATATTCATAATCGTAAAAAACTGTTGTCAATTTATTGATATTGTTTTTAATGCCAATATATAGGTCATTTTTTAGCGCTCTATTAAAATAAGGGTCATAATGAATTCCAGTAGCTTCTATTAATGAGTCTATTATGTCTACAGTTGAGAAATATAAAAAATTTAAAGAAGAGTAATGAATGAAAATATTATTCTTATTTAAAAAATTAAAAATAGATTGTAGATGTGTAGAATTTAAGCATTTTAAAAAATCTCCTTTTGCTATATTTTTTAATTTAACTTCAATTACATTTTTTTGTAATCCGAAACTATCAAAAAGAGGTTTGATATCTGGTTTTTGTTCTTCATCTAATACAATACCGCCTAAAATAAAGTTAGTTTTAATTGATTCATTAAACTTATCTTCTTTAAGATGATATTTTCGGATATTATTCGTTTCGTCATAGAAAAAGTTTAATTTATCATCTAAGCCCTTAAGATTAAACATTTTTTTACTCATTAATCTAAATTCTTTAGTTTCAAAATTCATAATTCCCTCCTTTTTTTTAATTACGCCAACGTTCTGTGTATGAAATGTAGCGTGTTAAAGTTGCTACATTTTCGGTTTAGCACAGAGCTGAATTTTTATATTTTGTTTTTATCTTTTCTATTTTAAAGGCTAATTTTTAATTTGGCGAAACTTTGTAAATAAGCACCAAACATTAGGTTTAGCACTTACTAGCTATGTTTTATACACTTTGTTACCACACGTTTTTTTCTTTTTTATAGATTGAACTAACCATTTCTAAAAAATCTATAAGGTTGACAAGAGTGTCATTCCCTGTATCTACTCCCATTAAAACACCTCTAATAATTATCTCAAATTCAAGACCTAACTTATTGTCTTTTAGCTTAATTAAATGAGGGTCAACAATATCATTTTTAATTAATACATTTAAGTCTTTTGTAGCTTCATTTGTCATTAACTCTCGTAACAATGTATCTTTCATTAGGTGTTTTAAACCACTTGAAAATTGTGCCTTGTATCTTTCTGTAGCTGTCTTATCTCCATTTATTTTTATTTGAAGTAAAACTGTTTTTTTATCTTTTGGATACCAAGTCACAGTATCAATTTCTAAAGAAAATTGTTTACTTATTTTATCTAAACCCCAATTTACAGCAATGTCTGTGGTATTATCTCCTTCTTCTATTCGTCCCATATGGTCGGAAAAAAGTTTTGCCAAAGGTCTTAGAAGAGATTCAAAACCTTTTTCAAAATCGGTTGTAAAGTCAGCATAAAGTTTCTCTTTTAAAAAAAGTGGGACACTGCATTCTTCAAGTAAAATTGGAATTATTACAACTTTCTTTTCATCCAACTCTCTCATTAGTGCAGAGTTTATTTCTTTTTTACACCATTCACTTTTTACTGAGTTTTTGGATAGAATTACCAATAAAAAAGAAGATTCTGTTAAGCCTGTTTGTATCTTGTCAAGAAGGGAATCTCCTGCTTGCATAGCCCATTTGTCTAACCAAACATTTATTCTACTCTTAACTAAATTTAAAGCAAGTTTATCCGCAAAATCACTGTCTAAACTTGAATAACTTATAAATACGCTCATATTTTTTTATGTGTGTTAACGTTTTGTGTATGGAACGTAGCGTGTTGAAATTACTACATTTTCGGTTTAGCTCTTAGCCAAATTTTTATCTTTTGTTTTTATCTTTCTTTATTTAAAATCCAAATTAAAAATTTGGCGTACTCTGTAAATAAGTGCCAAATTTCGGTCTAAGCACTTATAAGCTATGTTTTATACACTTTGTTAGGTGTAGTTTTTAATATTTACTCAGCCATTCTTTCAAACTGAAATAGTCTTTTAAATCTATTTGTTCTTTTAGTATTGCTGCTGCTTCTTTTGCAGGTTTTGTAAACGTACTCGTAGTGACAATTATACTTTTCGAAGGTTGTTTAAAACTATGAACTCCAGCAACTTCTCTAATTATTCCAACACCAACTTTATTTTTAGGAGAGTATCTTTTACATTCGACTAATATCAGAAAACTAGTTACTGCACTTTTAAATTCAGCAATTATATCAGTTCCACCATCTCTAGTTGCTTGAGTTAATTGAACATTAAGTCCCATATCTTCAAGAATACTAGCTACTAATTCTTCAAATCTCCTTGGAGTTAAATCATATAGCTTGTCGGGATGTTTTTTTAAATATTTTTTTATTTCATCGTTTATATCAGTTATAACTATACTAGATTTTTCAATACTTGTATCATCATCGCTGTATAATTCTTCTCTGAATTCTCCGCTCTTTATGAGTTCCGATAATTTTGAGTTGATTCTTAATTCAGATATTTCTTCCGATTCTAGCGATACCTCAACTTCTATTGCTCGATATTCGTCATCACTATCCTTTGCTAAAATTACATAAGACCAATCGCTGTCGATTTTGTCCTTTACAATTGTTGCAATTAGATTGTTTTCTTTGTCTTCAAACCATTTTTTTTCAATCCCAAACAATGTGGACATCGGATTTTTTTGAACTTTATAGGAATTAAACCTTTCTTCTGTTATAGACTGTATTTTCATTTTATGACGGTTGTTTCTCTAATTGCACCCAACAATTGCATATGTAACATATATTATTAATTTCATCAAATCTAGTCAATACCCAAAGAGTATGAAATGACTATTATTAGGTGTTTTCAACTCATCATAATTAGTGATACCCAACTTCAATGACCTCAACAAAATTATCTAGAAATTAACTAATATCATTACGGGAATCCGTATGTATACCTCAACACTTATTATTACTGAATGATTCAATGATTATCGCCAAACGTACAAAAATCTATCAAGAAAATAGTAAGCTATTATATTACTATTTGTAAGGTAAATGACCACTCATTTTAAAATTAAAATACTTAAGGGGTTTTCTTATTAAGGAATTGAATCGACATTGAGGAAGGTCTGAGGTTACGGAGTCTATAAACGTTCCATTATCCCAAACGGTTTGATATAGGTCTTGTTTATTAAGTAATTTGAACTCTTATAGCGTCAAGTTACTTTTTAAATAATACTGTCATCAACCAAATTGCTCCAGCAATAAGCCCAAGCACACCACTAATAAGGAAAATAGTGTTTATTGGATGTGGTCCAGCAATTGTCCATGCAATAGCATTTAGTACCCACCCAATTATGATTAAAATTATTGAATATATTATTTGTTTTAGTTTTGTCATTTTTCAAAAATATTCATCAAATCAGAAATAGACATATCTAATGCTTCAGAAATTCTACCTAACATAGACACTTTCATTTCTTGTTTTCCTAGCTCATATTTACGTAGGTTTTGAGAATCAATATCAGCTTTAAACGCTATTTCGGCAACGCTTAACCCTTTATCTTTCCTAGTCTTCCTAATATGCTTTCCAAGTTCTAAACAGAACTCACTAGCTTCTTTTTTTCTATCTCTTTTTGACATACATCAAAAATCAATACAATTAGGCAAAATCAACGAATTGAAAACAACGGGGTGATTATAACCTATTTTTTATATATTTGAAAAAACAAATAATCAAATTACAATGAAAAACTTCTTTTTATTCCTAATCGGATTAACTCTTCTTGCATCATGTAGTAGTGATGATTCTATAATTAATCCAGTCGATAATTCGAATAATCCTGACGATACAAACCCAGATAGTTCTGGAAGTACAAACTTTAATTGGAACTCTTGTGAGCTTGGTCAATGGTCCATAGCTTCAAATTATGCTGATTTTGATAATGATGGTGACACTGACATTATTATGTTAGGACAAGGTAATTCTGGAGCATCAGGGATTATACTCTATGAAAACAATAGTAATTCTAGCTATTCAGAAAGCTTATTGACGAGCTTTAACATGAACTTGAGTGCAGTTGTAATGGCTGATATTGAGCTGAAAGACTTAGATGATGATGGAGATATGGATATCCTTTATACAGCAGTAAAGGAAACTACAAACGGAGCTACTCGCATACATGATGGTTGTGATTTTGGATGGTTTGAAAACATCAGCGGAGTATTTACGCAACATAGCCTTAAATTTTATTCTGGTACCTCAACATTGCCTAACTATGGATTAGCCACCAATTTAGTTTCAGCAGATTTTGATAATGACGGTGATATCGATATTCTAAACAGCAACATGGATTTATTCATTAATGACGGCAGTCAGAATTTCACATTACAAAGTGTTTATGCCAATTTTGTCAAGCAAATGGAGCTATATGACTTTGATGATGATGGTGATATGGATATTCTTACACATGATTACCAATGGAGTGATTCAGCACCAACTTGGTCAGATACTGGTGCTAGTGCTATTTTGATTAATAATGGTGGAAATTCATTTACGCTAAAGGGTTTTCCTATTAGCGGTAGTGTTGGAGAATTAGCCGACTTTAATAATGATGGCTACTTAGATTTGATTAGTGGTTTTAGAAAGCAACAAACATTTGATTCACCGCCATATGAATATAAACCCGCATTTAAAATCCTTTTAAGTAATAACGACTTTATCACAAATGATAATTATCAAACAATTGAAGTTGTTCTGGATAGTTATTCAGATTATGCACTCTATATGGCTATAACAGATATTAAAGCTTTTGATATTGATAATGATTCAGATTTAGACTTAGTAATGGGTGGATTTGGTGGTATGTCCGTATCATATAATACTAATAATGGAACTGAATGGACACATGAATTTAAATTTTTAGGAGATAATGGTGATGTAGATAGAGTTACTAGTTTTTCCGTAGATAATTTCGATGGTGATTCAGATATGGAACTATTCGTAAATCAATCCAGTAGAAAACCAATTGTTATTAATTCTAGTGTTTGTTATTAACCTAAAAATAATTTATTGAATGAATATTATAGATTGCACATCATGTGGTAGTAAAAACACCTTACCCTTAGGGAAAAACACAATGTTTTGCTCTTATTGTGGTACTCCTATTGAGCGTAAAGTTGAACAACATGAATTAGTAAGCTCAATACTATCAAAGCCTCATATAACCGCTGATAAGGGTGAACTAAGCCTTACAAATAAGGGAATTAAATCGATTAATGAACTAATCAACTGGTTTACGGATGAAGAACTAAGGACTATTGAAAGATTGGATTTAAGCAATAACCAAATTACAGATGTTTCAGGATTAGAAAAGCTAATTTGTCTTTCAGAAATCGATTTAAGTGGCAACCCATTTACTGAATTATCATCATTTCCAAGGCTTATTAATGTTGGCGTGACTGGTTGGAAGTCAGTTACACTTAAACTGGATGATACCAATATAAAAAGCATTTCTAAGGAAGCTATTGAAGCAATTAAAGACTCGTTTAAGGATAAGGGTGAACTCATTCATGTAAATATTGAGGACGCATCTAGCCTTTGGGTGGCTGATATACTAAACGAATTGATTGAATTTAAAGAGTTCAAAGGTACTATTTGCTTCTTAACCAACGATGACCTTACAAACCTCAACTGGAGGGATTACCACCTAACGGATAAGGCTGGCTATATTTCTTTCTATAAATATAGTGCTAGTGCTCAGGATGAATACTGTAATCGTTGTTCTAGTGTCATAACCAAGGCTACAAAGAAAAAGTTTGACGGAATATGTGGTGGGTGTAACGTAGAAAAAGAAAAGAACAAGAAGTGGTTAGTACTGCACTTATTCAGTCCACTTATATTTGCATTGATACTTTATGTACTCCTTGGTGACCATTTAAGTTTAGGAGAAATGTTAGCTATGGGGATATTTTTCTCAATGGTTTTATTCTTTGGGTTGGTAACAAGTAAAACAAAAGATGTTAAAACTGGGAAGAGTTTTCAGACTAAATCAGGATTCAAGATGGATGAGTATGAAGAGCAAATAACCCCTGGACTAAAAGTGAAGAACAATCATTACTTGGTGTTTTTTGTACACTTGGCAATACTTGCTATTGCGATTTACGTTACTTATGAAAGTTAGTGATTGTTCATCTGAATTCATCTAATTGATTCAGATAAACAACATACCAAGTCTTGAAGTTAGTTATTACAATCGGTATGTGCTAAAACGTTTCCCAGGGCTATTGATATTCTTCACTTTGATTAAACAAATACGTAATGATATATTGGAATAATCAGCACCGCTTCAGGTTGTATATACTCGTTGAAATCATAAAGCCCTGAGAGCTTATTTCGTTGGATAAATTCAACACTTTGATAATCACACTCGTTCAGTTGAGAGGTTGCTTTATATTACCCTTAAAACAACTATATCAAGGCGTAGCCTTTGGTTGGATATTGTTTTATTTAAAGCCTTATGTTATCAGTAATACGTGAAAAGCATTGCGTAGCAATATTGGTATATTTTTAAATTTATTCAATACGTGTTACTTACTCAAATGAAAATACTTTATTACTAAATAACAATACGTATTACTTACTCAGATGAATATATCAAATAACAATATATTATATATAGTATAGGTATTATTACAGTTATAGTTATTTATTATAGTATAGTTAATAATTACAGTATAGGTATAACGGTATGTTTCCTCCCTATCAAAAGACAAAACGTCCTTAAGGAAAGATAAACTATCTTTTATAAAAGATAATTAGTTTCTTCAATATGTTAAATATATGGTGGAAACACTCAATAGTTAATAGCTAATTTATCCTTCAAGATGCTAAATTGGGGTGGCAACTGTCAATATATAATAGTATATTTGTAGTAATTCTAAATGGCTAGGTTTAGGAGGTATAACACTAGTAAAATACATATTATGAAGTGCAAAAAAATATTAAAACAATGCATTCAGACGCCCTTTATTGGGCAATGTCTCCCATAACAAAAGGTCGAGACTATCATATAACAAGATTACAAGAATCAGTCCTTAGGAAGCTGATTCACTATTCAAAAAAGAACGAAAAGATTACTTATTCCAATGAATTAATAGGTAAACATACGTTTCTAAAAGTTAGTTCAATTGAAAAAGTAATACCTCAATTAGTTAAGCTAGGCTATATCCGTAGCATTGTTTCTAATGGTCAAGATGGCGAAAATCATTTCAAAAGGCGCACCATTAATATCAAGTGGAAAAGGTTAGCGTTTGTATTATCTGAAATTCCAAATGAGGATGAATTGGAGGGCGAAGTAATTCCAAAGCCAGAAGTATTTCCTGAAGAAAAGCAAGTGGAGGAAGTAGTTCCAATCGTTGAAAAGGAGGTTGTTTCTGATGTTATTCCAATTGAGAAACTTAACGCCTTACCCGAAGAAAACGAAGGTGTTAGTGGGTTTGAATTGACAGACGAAATGATTGACTGGATAATTGAAATCAGTAAAAATTCAGCACCGAGAATAACTAAAGAAGTTATTAAAACATTTAATAATGAGGACCTTTTATGGATTCTCTATGGCGAAAATGGCATTTGGGATATTAAAGATAACTTGTATGAAAATAAGTATTTGATACGTATTGAACAGAAAATTGGCACCAGATGTAAATTGACGAATACCAATGCAAAAAATGACTATTTACTAATTGACCAAAAAAGGCTCAATAACATTCTGGGTGATAATAACACTGATTTTAGCCACATTACAGTTGAAATGTATCAGCTAATCAAACACAGAGAAAAACAAAGATTACAGTTTAAAAAGGCAGTATAATCCATTTGTTATTTAATTACAATTAAAACTATTAAGGAATCTATTATGATTTTTCCTTAGTAGTTTTTTTGTTTATATAGGTGTATTTTAAACCTAGAAATCCACCGTACCGTGGATATTCCGTTAGCACGTTTTTTAAGGGTATAGTAAGCTCCAATCGTTAGATATATAGCTTTAAAAGCTATTTCAATCAGATGGTCAAACAAAGTATTTCTGGTATGGGTCCCCCCGTTTATACCCCTCCCTGGGACAATATTCTAGTGAATAAAAAGTTGTGACCTCTCTTAATATTAATTATAAAAAAGTATTAAATATCACCAATCGGATTGCTCTTCAAAATTTTTTTGAGAATTTTTTCAATATCTATTTCTTAACTGTTCTATCTGAGACTTGATACTCTCCAAATTTTTCTGAAGTTGTAATATCCTCAATTTTGTCATAATCTGATTTCGTAGGTCAGAGTCCTCAGTTTGATTTAGCTTTAATTGTTGAATGCTAATCTTTTTATTTATATCCTCTATATCCATAATCCGTTAATTAAAGTTTGCGTGTGATAGAATGTGCTTGATGACTTCAAGGGTAAAGCTATTTCCAATGCAATGGTGGCTAGGTGTCTTCTTCAATATGTCCAAGTAGTTATCAGGTAGAGTTTGAAGCCTAGATAACTCAACGGTATTTAATGGGCGGAATAGCTTTCGTACCTCAGTATTAGTCATCCCCTCAATGATATCTAACTTTTCATCCTTAGATGCATATGCGAAATCTTTAGTGTGGAATACTACTTGTCCAATACTCTTTGTTAAGTAACGTTTCAATCCATTAACTGTATAGGGTATGTTCTTAGTGAGTACAGCATTTCCTTTTTTGCGGTCTACAAAACCATCTTCAATAATGCTTTGTAGAATAAGTTTCCTATCAGTTGGTTGTTCAAATTCAATATTTGACCAGTATATGCGGTGGCGATTACAATTTGAAACTAAATTAGAATTGATATGTTTTCCTTCAATATTCAACAAATTCGTTATGATTTTCTTATCATACTTACTCATGCTACCAACGTTTTCTAATAGGAAATACTTTGGCTTTACCTCATTCATAATCCTGAGAGCTTCAAATAATAATCCAGACTTTTCACCCTCCAATCCCTTACGGTCCTTCCTCATCGATGATAGGTCCTGACAAGGAGAACCAAAAATCATTAAGTCTATTGGTGGTAATGTTGTTCCATCTACTTCACGAACATCACCAAGTTGGATTGTCCCTGGGAAATGATGTTGTGTCAACTTAATAGCATTTTTATCCACTTCACTGGCATGATATGTACTTATAGGTATGTTTAATTGTTGTAGTGCTAATTGAGCCACAGATATACCATCGAAGAGCGATAGTACATTTATTCCATTTTTAATATTCATTTAGTGTTCTTTACTAAATAAATATGTGGAGCAAGGACAAAAGTCCTTGATGAATGAAATAAACTATGGAATCTCCCTATTTAAAGAAGAATTCAAATAAAATATTTATAAAAAGCTAGTTATTAATTGTTGATAATGATTAGACCAACTTTCTTAAACAAACAAAAAAGCCCTTTAGCAATTATCTAAAGGGCTTTTATTATTATATGTAATTGGTGATTAATTTAGTGATGCAATAATTTTTGCTTTATGCTCTTCACTTAATCCTCCAATTTCTTTTAATTCTTTAATTTTATTAACGATAACATCACTAATGATTTTTGATTTATCTTCATGAATAAATGTACCACCTTTCAGTAATGAATATATCCCCACACAAGCACGTTCAATTTTATCTTGGATAAGATTATCACCAACGATATCTTTACCAGATTCTTCATCCCATACCCATAAATAAGAACGTAACTCTTCAATATTCATGTTTTTATACTTTGAAAAATCAAAAGAAGATATGGCATCACTAACGTCATTTCCTAAATATCTTGATTCTGGTGAACCATCTTCAGTCTGTGAATTAATCTCATTCTCAATAAGTGTGTGAATTGAAAGCTTAACTTCATCTAAGTCATTTTGGGAAATATTGAAATCTAATTTTTCTTCTATCTCTTCAATTGTTATCGTTTCTTCTGAATCTAAAGAACTTTTTTCAATATAGTCATTGATTAATAGGTTTTTTAATGATTCATGCATTTGCTCTTGTGATAATTCTTTTACTTGTGTACTCATAAATAATATGGTTTTAATTATTGGCGTGTAGTAAATATAGGAAACTATGATTCTTAATACAATAAAAAAAAACCTAAGTCTATATAATATGTTTTCTATATAAACCCATTTAATTCCATTTGATAAGCATAATCTTCTAAGGACATTAAACCACTGGCGTATTCGTGCTGCATATTATCATACTTAGTAATTTCTTTAGGAGCTAATTCACTCAACTTTTTATATTGTTTCCTAGTTCTACTTTTAATTTCAGAATCTCGATTTTCTTCACTATCATAAAAGGTATTCATAATTACCCTATTATTACCTTCATCAAACATCCCCATAACAAATCCTTCATCAATTCTTTGTGAACAATTATTAGAACCATCTTTGTCAATAATAATACCAGCTTTAACAGGATTATTGGCAAAAAAACGTTTCATCATGTCTTTATGATTACCATACTTTTTTTTATGTATTCTTTCGTTGTACCTATCAAATAAATGTTGCGTATACAAAACAGTAGAGCCATTTGGTATAACTCTAATAAATTCAACAAATCCAGCATCAATAGGTGATGTGTTAAATATTATATCATAACCTTCTGACTTATTCATAATGTAATAAATAGTTAAACTTTTATAAAGTTTTTTCTTAACGGTACAAATAACCTCTTTTGATTTAACTCCAAATAAATCCTTCTTCTTTTTGGCTTTAATTATATTCGCCATTTCAGTTAAATCTTTAAACGTTCCCTTATTGTTTGATTCAAACAGTTCTGTATAAATCCTTTTACATAATTCAGCACGTTCAGCACGTGACATTGATTTAGTAATTACATATGTTTTCTTCATCCTATAAGTTTTTGTAAATATCGTTTAATTCTTCCTGCTAAATTCTTAAATAAGTTCCAGTTAATTGTATTGAACTATAATTAAAAAAGTTACTAAGGTATATCAAAGTACGTTTACTTTAATTATCCGTATTATAACGGGTATTTTAAAAAAGGCTGGTGTATTCCCCAAGGTCCTCCCATATTTGTAGAATAACCTTCACTTTTAGTAATAAGTGAAAGTAAATCAAAAGAACATAGCAATAGCAAGGTGTTCGAGAGGTTTTAATAGTAATAGAGAATATCAATCCTTCACTAAGGGTGAAAATCAACTAAAGTGAAACATATAGCAGAAATTATGAGTTTACGAGGACAAAAAACAAAATCTGATTTTTTAGAATGGGAAAAAATGAAAACACTAGTTTTAAAATTAGAACGTGATGGTGATTTCAAGTTTTCATTATTAATATCGTGTGGTTGTTATTTAGGATTGCGAATTTCTGATTTACTACAATTAAAATGGTCAGATTTGTTGACCAATGAATTTTGTGAAGTAATTGAGAAGAAAACTAAGAAACATAGAAAGATTACAATCAACCCAGAATTAAAAGAAATAATCAAACGAATCCATAATGAAGTAAATGCAGATGTAGAGCAATTCATATTTGTAAATAGATTTGGTAAAAAACCTATTAGTGTTCAATATGTAAATTCTAAATTGAAGGATATATTTAACCATTATAATATTAATGGTCAATATTCATCACATTTTATGCGTAAGTCATTAGGTCGTCAAGTATGGACCAAGAATAATTATAGTGAACAATCATTAATATTATTATCTCAACTATTTAATCACTCTTCAATTCAAACAACTAAAATCTACTTAGGAATTCGTGATGAGGAAATCAGTAATTTGTACTTAAGTGTATAAAATTATATATGTAAGTAATGAAGGGATATATTTATGCTATTACATCATAGTTTGAATTAATTCGTATTTAATAGTATAAACTTCAAGAGTTCGCTTCTGATTAAACTCTTGTTTAAAAAATTCTTCATCTGTTCTTTCAACCATTTCCCCTTTCTTTATTTTTTGATATTTATTGATAACATCAAAATCACCTTTAAATGGTTCAATAGCGTAATAAAACCTTCTTTGAACTATAAGAAAGTAACTCTCAAACCCTTCAATATTAAAATCAACTTGAATTAGGAAATGGTTATGCTTATAAGATACACTAATGTCATTTATATATTTTTTTATAATAGTTTTTCTATCATTGAATGAAGTTTTATTTTTGAAAGCTTCTAATTCAGATGCAATTCCATCTGATGCTTTGATAATGTTTTTATAAGAATCTAATTGACTTTCTGTATTCAGAATTTCAATATCAATATCATTTTTATCTCTTCTAATTCTTTTAAGTTGTACATCAAGCTCTTCTGGTGATATAACTTTTTTTGATGCAAATGTTATTGTATTTGTTTTTTGTTCATCAATAGCTTTAAGTTGTTGTTTTAGTTTTCTAAGCTTAGAATCTAATTCATTTATCAATTCTTTTTCATCTGTTTTTTCAAAATGTTCAATCACCATTTTTTTCAAAAGTTCATGACCAAAAAAGCGTGACCAAATAAGTGAATCTAATCTTGGCTTATTTATTGACGGTAAACCACACCCTCTACCTCTAGTTCTTTTAGATGAGCAAGAATAATAATTTTCTCTCTTGGCTAGATTATTTTTACCATACATATTACTACCACAATCACACTTTAACACACCTCTTAGCAAATATTTATGTGTTACTTTACCAACTGATATTTTATTATTTTGAAGGTTATCATTTACCTTTTCCCAATAATCCTTTGACATAATTGCTGGTACAACAAATATTTCACCTTTATACTTTCTTTCCCCAAAATACCAAGTGTTTTTGATTATTTGTAATACCGTATTACCTGACCATTTAACATTACTTTTATTCTTAGTAGTAACTACTCCTGAAACTTTATTTACAGTTGTAATAGTTCCTTTTGCTGTCTTAGCGTATCTAGTTGGTATTTTATCATCATTAAGTTCATAAGAAATTCTAGTCGAACCTTTACCAATTAATGAATCTTTAAAAATGCGTTTAACAATTGAAGCTTCATCTTCATCAATAGCTAAATACCCATTTTCATCTTTTCTATAGCCATAAGTTAATACTGGATTGGTGGCTTTACCATCTTTAGCTAATTTAATTAATGCATCTTTAATTTTCTTACCAGTTTTTCTTCTTTCTGATGCATTCATTATAGCTTTAAAACCAGCCAACATATATGTATCGGAATCATTTAAATCAACTAAAACACCATTTTCATATAGTGAAACATTCTTTTCAATTAAAAGATTTGCAAGTGTAAACCAAGTTACTTCATCCCTGGTTGAACGGTCTTGATTATAGAAATAAACCGCTGTTATCTTATTATCATATATATCATTAACAAGGCTATCTAATTTAGGTCTTTCATCTATTGATTTACCTCCAGATGTACCTTTAGCTTCTTCATAAAGCTTATAAGGCACCTTTAACCTTTCTGACAACTTTATTCCTTGTTCTTTTTGCACTTCAGTAGAAACTTGATTTACTCTATCTTTACTGATACGTGTGTAAATTGCTAACATTTTGAACTGTTATAATTATTTAACAATTCAAATATAAGATTAATTATTTTACCACCACACAGCATATTGCTGCTTCTTTTACATTATGTTTGGGTAAAATCAAACCTTTAAAACCTTCTTTCCTAGCTTTTATTGCTATTGGTAAAGCTCCACGAATTGGCTGTAAACTTCCATCCAAGGAAAGTTCGCCCATAATTAAATATGAACCTATATTTTCTGATTTAATTTGCCCAGAAGCTGCTAATACCCCCATAGCTATTGGTAAATCATAGGCGCTCCCTTCTTTACGTAAATCGGCGGGAGCCATATTTATTGTAATTCTTTTTCCGGGGATTTTAAACTGGTTGTTTTGAAGTGCAGCTGCGATACGATAATTACTCTCTTTAACAGCATTATCAGGCAGCCCTACTAAATGATACCCAATTCCTTTAACTATATTAACCTCAATAGTTATTGTTGTTGCTTCTACTCCAAAAAATGCACTTCCATAAACTTTTACAAGCATAAATAAATATTTTTAATATTTTTTTGGGCCTCACTAAGTTACATTTTTTTTTCGTGGAAAATAGTTCGCACAATTATCCTTTATGTTTATAACATGCTAAAAATTAATTACGGGGTCTCTTTCCGAAATACACCCCTATTAAAATTAAACCTACAACCAATAATAGCAAAACTGGAAGTGTCCAATTAAATTTACGTTCAATTGCAATTACATTAGCATCACCAATCAATACAAATGAGCTCCAATAAAATGGTGAAGCCATTGATCCTACATGAGCAGACAAGTATGCTAACTTAGACTGGTGCAATGCGTTTGATTTTGTTTGTCCTTTTTTTACATTCATATAAAAAGAATGCATTAACTCTTGAGTGGTTTTGTCATTAATATTCCACAAAGTAGAAATTACACTATTGGTACCAGAAAAGAAAAAACCTCTTGCCAAACTCATAACTCCTTCTCCTGTTTTTAATTCACCTTGTGATGTTTTACAGGCACTTAAAACCACTAAATCTGCTTGATTATGTGTTCCGTAAATCTCATTTAAGTTAACTTTTTCGTCATTAAAAGCTAACCAAGGTTTTTCCGTATTACTTGAGCCTGAGTGTGTAGCCAGATGAACTATTTTATAGTTTTCAAAGTTTGATATAAAGTTTGCCTTTGTAGCATTTTCCTTTATAAAAACGGTGTCAGAAAATATTGAATTGATACTTGACACTTCATTTACTGAGTTTGACAACACAGCTAATGATTTATCCTTAAAATTTTGAGGAGCAAAGCCCAAAAAAGTATGTGCTGGATTACGTTTCTTTTTAGTATTTGATAACAGATATGAAAACGAATACACATAACTTATTTCATTTGTTTTAATAAAGTATGACGAATTATCTTCTGCATTACTTAGCAACGCTTCAAAAGGTATATTCTGTAGGGTTCCATCTGCTGCTACAATTATTTTTTTTCCTTTAATTTTATCATACACATCCTCCGGAACCAAGCGTTTAAAAATAGTGCTTGCGTTTTTAACATATGCTTCAATATCTTTATTTGTATTAAACGGATGTTGTAATTGATGTATTAAGTTATCAACTTCACTTTTTAGTGACGTTACATCAAGTATAGGGTATAAAAAGGAATTGTATTTTGTTAAAACCAATCCATAGCCCTTATCCTCATGTATTATAAACTGCATACTCGCTGTAGTTTCGTTTATAAATTGGGTACTATGACTTTGCTTACTTAAAACAGGAAGTGTTTTCCTTAATTTTGAATAGGCTGGATAATTTATTGACAAGGAATCTTTAAACTGCTCGTAATTTCTCTTTAACTCAAATAACTCATCATTATTTTTTGTTTCTTTTTCTTCTATTTCAATAATTTGTTGCTTGAATAAAAAATCTCGTTCTATGAGTTCTTGAGGTAAATTACTTACTACCTGCGCTTGCTGATCACTTAATTCTTCTAATAATAACAAAGCCTTATTTTTTTCCATAAAATAATAGGCGTTATCTGCATCCTCAAGTAAATAACAAACTTCAACTGCTTGTATATAAAGATTGGCTCCCTTTTCTCTCCAAAATAATTTTGAAGTTTTTTCAGTACTATCAAACCTAATAACATCTAGCAATTGATCTGCCAATTTGTAATCGGCTAAAGCGTTATTTAAAAAGACTTTGTTTTTTTCTGCACTAAATCTTGTTTGCCAATAATTCGCTTTATGATATATAAATTCGAATAAACGTAATTTATTAGGCTTAACAGACAATTGCTCAATTGTTGGGTTTATATAATCATCGTTTTCATTTCCATCTATCAATAATTGGATGCCATTTTCAAAATATGTTTTCGCTAGCTCAAATTCTTTTACCTGAATATGGTACTCCCCATAAGTATTATAAGTCAATGCTCTAGACTGCAAATCATTTTCAGCAAATAATACACTCTTTTCAAGTGCAACTTTGGCTTTGTCATAGGAAGAATCTTTTAAATATAAATCCCCTATATTATTGTTTAACATAGAAATAGAGGATGAATCCTTCAACTCTTTACTATACTCTAAAGCCTTTCTATAATACTGTAAAGCTTTCTGTTTTTGATTGATTTCTTCATAAACATTACCAAATCCTACATTAATCAACACCTTATCTCTATAATCAACTGAGGTTAGGCTGTTTAACGAATCTGCTTTAACTAAATATTTTATGATTTCTTGATTATATTTCTTTGAGTTCATTGATGCGTATATTCTTGACATACGGATATAATTCTTATACAAATTTCTATAATCGTTTTTAAATTTATAAAAATTTGTAGATTTATGAAAATGATTAATGCTCTTTTCAAAATCACCTACTTTATAATATAATATAATCAATTCAGAATAAGCTTTAATACACAATCGATCTTCTTTAGGCAATTCCGATAATTCTTTAAAAACATCAATAGCTTTAAAGTACCTTCCTGATTTCCTTAAATAGTACCCCAAGTTGAACAGGCTTTTCTTTAACGAAATCACATCATTCTCCTTATTTTTTTTTCTGATTTTAATTGCTTTTTCTAAATACTCTATGGCACTACTATTTTCACTAAACTTATGCAAATAACGAGCATAGCTGTGGTACAAATAAGACAATTTTTCTTGAGGATAGTCTTTAATCTCAGTTATAGAATCTACAAAGACCTTCTTTTGTTTATGTGACAATTCTGATTTTAAAATTGAATCTAAACTACTAGTAGTTATATTCTGAGCAAAAAAACTATAAGAGAGCGCAAAAAAGACTAGATACACTATTCTTCGTAAGAATAATATCATATAACGGTTGGTTAAGTTTCTCAAATATACACATTATAAATATTCAGGTATTAAAACGGAAAACAAAAAACTCGAAACTAATTAGCTCCGAGTTTATTTTATTGAAAAATTTCTTAAAAATATGTTTTTACAATACTGCTATTGTTTACCACTTTTCTCTTCATCACTATCTGTATCCCCATTCCCTTTTGTATCTCCTTCTCTCTCTTCATCGCTATCTGTATCTCCATTTCCTTTGGTATCTCCTTCTCTCTCTTCATCACTATCTGTATCTCCATTTCCTTTGGTATCTCCTTCTCTCTCTTCATCACTATCTGTATCTCCATTTCCTTTGGTACCTCCTTCTCTCTCTTCATCACTATCTGTATCTCCATTTCCTTTGGTATCTCCTTCTCTCTCTTCATCGCTATCTGTATCTCCATTTCCTTTGGTATCTCCTTCTCTCTCTTCATCGCTATCTGTATCTCCATTTCCTTTGGTATCTCCTTCTCTCTCTAACAGATCCTTAAACATAACCTCCCCTTCTGACACTTGAACACTTACAACACCGTCTGACAACGCTATCAATTCCTCTAAAACAGCAATTGACTCACTAGCTTTTAGCAACCAAACCACGGTGTTTTTGCTTTGATCAAATGAATTTTGTATATTTAGCTCTGTCCTTAAATTATCCTTAGTTATAACTTCTGTTGTTAAATCATAAGTCACTACAGCTGTTTTAAAACTATTTTCTACGGCATTGATCTCTTGATTATTGATTATATATTCTTCGTTATCCAAACTACAGCTTGTGAATGCGAATAAAACTATTAATGCTAAAAATGTGATAAAATTTCTCATGATTATTGCTTTTTTTTGGTTGAAAAAATAAACTAGAGACAATTATCGAGTCCCCACTTTATAGTTCCTATAAAGTGAAAAAGGTTACCCATTTATTTTCATTTTTTTTTCAACATTCTTTTAAAAAAAATATTTAGCTTTGAATAAAACCCATTCAAGCTTTACAGCATGGCTGAACACAAAAATTTATTCAATTCGTTAATTACTGGTGACTCAAAAGGTATTTTAGAAATTTACGAATTAGTCTACCCTTCGGTACTTAAATACATTAGAAATAATAGTGGAAATCAAGAAGATGCTGAAGATATTTTTCAAAAGGCACTCTTACATGTTACCACTAAAGCTAAAGTAAAAAATTATGAACCTGTTGATAATTTTGAATGGTACTTATACGGTATTTGTAAAAATTTGTGGCTAAAAGAATTAAGTTTCAGAAAAAAATGGGCAACAAAAGCAGAAGTTAAAGAAATTACCGATGAAAGTAATGCCAAGTTAATGGCTTTACAAATATTAGAGAATGACCGAAGAGAAGTTTATTTAAGAAACTTTAACTTATTATCAGATAATTGTAAAAAAGTTATGTCTCTTTTTTTAAAAAAGAGAAAACAAAAAGAAATTGCCGAGGAACTTGGTTACAGTTCAGAAACAGTTGTTAGACAACGAGTGTTTAAATGTAAAAGCAAATTAATCAAGTTGATTAAAAAAGATGTTTCCTACGAAAAACTCAAAAACCTATAAACTCAAAACACTACATATCAGCTTTTTAAAATAAATTGTAAAAAAAAAATCAAAAAAACGGGTAACAAAAACAAAAAAAAGGGAATATATAGGTGAATAGCAGTTTTAATTATAATTATTCCTTTTGTTTAAAAATTAAAGATCACCCCTTTAACATTAAAAAAATAAGACCCATGGATGATACTACCAAAATACAACAAATTAATGATTACCTAAATGGGGAATTATCTAGAGAGGAACTTATTGCTTTTAAAAAGCAAATGTTTAAGGATCCTGAATTAGCAGAAGAAGTTGCTATTAATAAAAACTTATTCGCGCTACACGAAACTGAAGTATGGGAAGATATCACAATTCTCAACAAAGATGGGATTGCTTATCAAGAATACCTATTAAGTGATGATGCACAAAAAATAAAAACAGCTATTAATAATGCCAAAAACAAGTACAAACACCACTCAATCACCCCACTAAAACGATACAGATGGTACGGTGTTGCCGCAAGTTTAGTATTATTAATAGCTTTTAGTTATACCTTTACAAGTAATCAGAACTCCCCAGAAAACTTGTACGCTGATTTTAGTAACTTATCAGAATTACCATCACTAACCCAAAGAAGCGATGCTGATAAGCTACTGTCTGATGCAGAACAATTATTTCTTAACAAAGAATTTCTAGGAGCGGTTAGATCGTTAGAATTATATAATGAAAAATATAATGAAAAATCTGCAAATACAATTTTATACAGAGGGATTTGTAATTTAGAACTAAAACAATATAGCAAGGCAGAAAAGCTTTTTAACGAACTTAAGGAAAGTGACTTATTAGACAAGAACAAGGCATATTGGTATTTAGCATTGAGCTCTTTAAAACAAAAAGACATTACTAAAACGAAAAAAATATTACAAGTGATTGTAAACAACTCATATTACAACCACAAACAGGCTAACCAATTATTAACTAAACTCAATTAAACCCCAATAATTCAGTTTATAAAAGCACATTTTTTTAAGATGTGCTTTTTTTTTACAATTGTCCCATCCTTAAATAAGGTGACATAACATTAACTTATAATGCAAAAGTAGCATTAGACATGAAAACGGCTAAAAATATAGCGCCGTTTTTCTTTTAAAGGCTACCAAATCAGGTAACCTTTTTACTTTAACTCATGGTTAACAACTTTCCCTTGAATAAATCATAAATTAGTGTATTTTTACATCTTACTACAAATTTCTAATTAATGGGCAAAATCATTGCAATTGCAAATCAAAAAGGTGGTGTTGGAAAAACAACTACATCAGTAAACTTAGCAGCATCCTTAGGTGTATTAGAAAAAAAAGTACTTTTAATTGATGCTGACCCACAAGCAAACGCTACTTCTGGTCTGGGGATTGATGTAGAAGCTGTAGAAATTGGTACCTATCAAATATTAGAGCACTCTAACACAGCAAAAGAAGCTATTATAAAAACAAGTTCTCCTAATGTAGATATCATTTCTTCTCATATAGATTTAGTTGCAATAGAAATTGAATTAGTAGACAAAGAAAATCGGGAATACATGCTAAAAACTATATTAGCAGATGTTGTTGACGATTATGACTATATCCTTATTGATTGCGCGCCTTCACTTGGTTTAATAACCTTAAATGCATTAACTGCTGCACATTCAGTTGTTATCCCTATTCAATGTGAATACTTCGCTTTAGAAGGATTAGGAAAATTATTAAATACTATAAAAAGTATCCAAAAAATACATAACAAAGACTTAGATATAGAGGGTTTGTTGCTTACTATGTATGATTCTCGTTTACGATTATCAAATCAGGTAGTTGAAGAAGTACAAAAACATTTTAATGAAATGGTATTTGATACAATCATTCAAAGAAATGTTCGTTTAAGCGAAGCTCCAAGTTTTGGAGAAAGCATTATCAGCTATGATGCCAGTAGTAAAGGCGCAAATAACTATTTAAGTTTGGCTGAAGAAATTATCAATAAAAATCACTAGCAGACATATGGCAAAGGCAATGAAGAAGCAAGCACTAGGAAGAGGATTATCTGCCCTATTAAAAGATCCTGAACAAGATATTAACTCGGCAACTGATACCAATGCAGACCAAGTTGTTGGTAATATCATTGATTTAGATATTGATGCTATTGAAGTAAATCCGTTTCAACCACGTACAACTTTTAATGAGGAAGCATTACAAGAACTTGCTACTTCTATAAAAGAGTTAGGTATTATACAACCTATTACTGTACGTAAAACAGGAGTGAATAAATTTCAATTGATTTCTGGGGAACGTCGTTTTAGAGCTTCCAAAATTGCTGGATTAAAAACTATCCCAGCATACGTTCGTTTAGCAAATGATCAGGAATCTTTAGAAATGGCACTGGTTGAAAATATTCAACGTCAGGATTTAGATCCTATTGAAGTAGCCTTATCATACCAACGTTTGATTGATGAAATCAACCTAACACAAGAGCAAATGAGTGAACGTGTAGGTAAAAAACGTTCTACAATTGCAAATTACTTGCGTTTATTAAAACTAGATCCTATCATCCAAACAGGAATGAAGGACGGTTTTATTTCTATGGGTCATGGTAGAGCAATCATAAATATTACTGATTTATCAGATCAGTTAGATATTTATGAACAAATCTTAACTAAAAAACTTTCTGTTAGAGATACTGAAAAAATTGTACAACAGTATAAAACAAATAAGACAGTTACTCCAGTAGAACCTCTAGTAGCTCCAAAGTATATTAAAAAAAGTATTAAAGATTTCTCTGAATTTTTTGGCGCTAAAATTGGCGTAAATGTTAGTAAATCTGGAAGTGGAAAAATTACAATTCCTTTTTCATCAGAAGAAGATTTTAATAGAATCCAAAAGCTTTTAGATCGTGAAAAATAGTTTCTTCATCATTATCCTTGTAATGCTTTTCACTTTAAACACTTACGCTCAACAAAACGGAGAGTTAAAAGTAAACGCTAAGGATTCTATCAGTACTAGCCCCATAACAATTGACCCACTTTCTCCAGCTAAAGCAGCATTTTATTCAGCTGTCCTCCCTGGATTAGGGCAATTACACAATAAACACTATTGGAAAATACCCGTTATTTACGCAAGTATGGGGGCAGGAATTTATTATTATTCTTGGCAAAACAAACAATACAATCGGTATCGAGATGCTTATAAAAGAAGATTGGCTGGTTTTACAGATGATGAGTTTATTGTTAAGAGTGTTACGGATGCAACTCTAATTGACGCACAACGATTTCATAAAAAAAATAAGGATCTTGCTATTTTAGTTACAGCTTTAGTTTACATTCTAAATATAGTTGAAGCAAATGTATCTGCCCATTTAGCACAGTTTAATGTAAACGAAAACTTAACATTTAACCCTAATTTTTATCAAGACGAGTTTACCTACAAACCAAAATTAGGAGTAACACTTAACTATCAATTTTAATGAACATTGCATTATTAGGCTACGGAAAAATGGGTAAAATCATTGAACGTATTGCTTTAGAAAGAGGACACACTATTGTATTTAAATCTGGCAGAAACACTACCGATATTGACTTATCAAACACTGATGTAGCTATTGATTTTAGCATTCCAAGTGCTGCTGTTAACAACATATCTACTTGCTTTAATAATAATACTCCCGTAATTTCAGGTACAACTGGTTGGTTAGATAACTATGATAAAATGGTTGACTTATGCAATCAAAAAAACGGTAGTTTTATTTACGGTTCTAATTTTAGTTTAGGCGTAAATGTGTTTTTTGAGCTAAACAACTATTTGGCTAAAATGATGAACAAGCTTAAACAATACAATATCAGCCTTGAAGAAATTCATCATACTCAAAAATTAGATGCACCCAGTGGTACAGCAATTTCTTTAGCTGAAGGAATTATTAATAACTCTGACAAAACAGCTTGGAAACTTGAAAGGACTAGTCACAATAATGAAATCCCAATTGTAGCAAAAAGAATAAATGATGTTCCAGGGACACATACTATTGATTATACAAGCGAGGTTGATAGCATTAAAATAGAACATATTGCACACAACAGAAACGGTTTCGCCTTAGGAGCCGTAATAGCTGCTGAGTGGATTATAAACAAAAAAGGAGTCTTCACCATGAAGGATGTCCTTGGTTTATAAACGTTAAAAAAACTATAAAATAGTAACAATGTATGATTAGTAGATACTAATCATACATTAAACAAAACACTATTCAATTCTTAAAAAATTGAATCTTAAAAATTAAAATAATTATGACACTAACGCAATGGTTTATCTTCTTCCTAATTCTTCAAGTAATTCACGGATTAGGTACTTGGAAATTATATATAAAAGCTGGTAGACAAGCATGGGAAGCATTTGTACCGGTATACAATGCAGTCGTTTTAATGCAAATTATAAACCGACCAAAATGGTGGGTTATATTATTGTTTGTACCAATTATTAACCTGATTATGATTCCAGTAATATGGGTAGAAACCTGTAGAAGTTTTGGAAAAAACACATACACCGATACTGCATTGGCTATACTAAGCTGTGGACTATACGTTGCGTACTTAAACTACACTCAAGACCTCACACATGTTAAAGACCGAAGTATTGACCCTAAAAGTAGTTCTGGAGAATGGACCAGTTCTATTTTATTTGCCATCGTTGCTGCTACTTTAGTACACACCTATTTTATGCAACCTTTTGTAATACCTACTTCCTCTTTAGAAAAAACTTTATTAAAAGGTGATTTCTTATTAGTAAGTAAGTTTCACTATGGGGCACGTTTACCTATGACAGCTGTTGCTGCTCCAATGGTTCATGACACATTACCAAAATTTAATGTCCCTTCATATTTAAAAAAACCACAAATACCATACTTACGTATTCCTGGATTTCAAAAAATAAAGCGTAACGATATTGTTGTTTTTAACTGGCCTGCTGATACATTATTTAACATGTACAAGAAAGCAGATAAAAAGTATGAAAAACCAATTGACAAAAAAACTAATTATGTAAAACGTTGTGTTGGTATTGCAGGTGATTCATTAGAAATCAGAGATGGTTATGTTTTCATTAATGGAAAGCAAACTGTTTTACCAGACAGGGCAAAAACACAATTTTATTATACTGTTATCTCTAAGAAAATATTATCAGCGAAATATTTAAAAGACGAAATTGGAACTACAGAATACAATAGGTTTTATAAACTTAATAAAACAACAGCACAACGATATAATAAAATAAGAAACCTACTTCAGCCATTCCCAAATGACTCTACAAGTTACTTAATTGAACTCCCTGGTGATTTTATTGTAAATAAAGATTTTAGAGCTACAGACAGGTATTCTATAAACATGTCTAACGAAGAGCAAGAAAAGTTAGGAAAAAACCCAAGTGTAATTTCTATAACAAGGAACATCCTGCCAAAAGGAACAAAAGGTAATGGAGTAATATTTCCAAGTAGCAAAGATGGTATTTGGAACGGTGATAACATGGGACCTATTTATATTCCTGAAGCTGGAAAAACAGTTGATTTAAATAAAGAAGTATTGCCACTATATAAAGCCATCATTACAGAATATGAAGGAAATAAATTAAATACCGATGGTAATGACATTTACATCAACGGAAAAATAGCGACTACCTATACTTTTAAACAAGATTACTATTGGATGATGGGAGACAACCGTCAAAACTCTTTAGACGCAAGATATTGGGGTTATGTACCGTTTGATCACGTAGTAGGAAAACCTGTATTTGTTTGGATGAGTATTAGTGGTGTTGAATTAGGGTTTGCCAACTTTAAAAACTGGGTATTTAATAAGGATCGTATTTTTACTACTGTTGGCGGAAGCGGAAAACCCGTTTCTTATTTACCTTACTTCTTAGCAGTATTAATATTGTGGCAAGGGTTTAAATTTTACAAGAAAAAGAAAAAAGCAAACGAAGAGGAATAACTGTTAATTCGAACGTCATTGCAAATGAAGAACAACTGAGGTAATCTGGTAATAAAAAGAGATTACTTTGTTTCACTTGCAATGACGTTTTTATTTTATTCGATAGACGATCAACAAATGAACATACTAATCCACCCTACATACTTCCCTACCATTGCACATTTTGTTGCCATTGCAAATGCAAAGACGCTTACTTTTGAAAAAGAAGATAATTTTCAAAAGCAAACGTATAGGAATAGAATGTTCATATATGGAGCCAATGGAAAATTAATATTAAACATCCCTACAAAACACAATAAAGAAGGGAATAAAAATTCTTATTTCACTACTGAAATAGAGAATATTGAAGATTGGCAAAAACAACATTGGAAATCAATTGTATCTGCTTATAAATCATCTCCTTTTTTTGAATATTATGAAGATGAAATCAAGGATGTTTTTTTTACCCCTCAAGATTCTTTGTATCAATTAAACCTAAATATCTTTAAAACACTCTGTGATTGTATCGAACTAGATACTACTATTGAATTTACAGATACTTTCGTTAAAAAAAATGAAACTAAAAATTGTGTCGACTTAAGAAAATTGGTGCTTTCAAAAAAAGAAACCCCTGTAAAATTAGAAAAATATACTCAGGTGTTTGGCGACAAACATGGCTATTTGAATAATCTAAGTATTTTAGACTTGCTGTTTAACGAAGGTCCAAACACTTTAAATTACTTGGAGCAACAAACTCCTTTCTGGTAATGCAAACGTTTATACACTATTTCCTACATTTTGGAATACCATTACTTATCGCTTTTTTCCTTTTTAAAAAACAATGGAAAAAAGTATACCTGATATTTTTAGCATCCATGTTGGTAGATTTAGATCATTTACTAGCAACTCCTATTTTTGACCCGAATAGGTGCAGTATTAACTTTCATCCATTACACAGCTATTATGCTATAATTATATACTTAGCACTATTAATCCCTAAAAAAACAAGGATTCTTGCCGTTGCTTTACTATTTCATATGTTCACAGATTGGATTGATTGTTACATGACTATAAACAACTGATAACTCATAAAGTGAGCATTATAAAGAAAGGGGTTCGCCCCTAGTAAAATAAATCTATATCATGACTAAAATCATCATACTTCAGATTTCTGGAAAAGAAATGTTATTTTAAGTACTGAAGAGGAAGAAAAATTTTTCAACTTGATAAAAGCATCAACTACCACGAAATTGTAGCTTTTACAGGGTAATGATCGGAATATTGATGGTTATAATTTGAAAACTGAGCAACTCCCAGTTTTTCATCCACTAGGATAAAATCAATTCGTAAGGGAAAAAATTTAAAATCAAACGTTTTACCAAACCCATCTCCTGCCAACTCAAAAGCATCTTGATACCCTTCATTTTTAAACTGCTTATAAATATAGGAATATGCCGTATTATTAAAGTCACCCAAAACAATCTTCTTATAAGAACATTGTTTTTGATGTTGTAAAACTTGCTCAGCCTGATCTTGTTGCATTTCAAACCGCTGCCCTATTCGTTTCACTAAACGTTCCGTATCCTGCTCTGATAAATTCGCTACATTAGGGTTTATGTGCAATGACTCAAAATGTATATTGTAAATTCGTATGGTATCTTGTACTTTTAAAACATCAACATAAATAGCTTTATTATCCGTTTCTACAAATTTAACTTCTCCTTTATTGATAATAGGATACTTTGAAAAGACTGCTTGTCCATACTTGTGTTTTCCGCCAGAGAGACTTTCATATTTATGCGGGTATATTGATAGATTAATATTTTTATGCGGATGAAATTCCTGAAAAGCGACAACATCTGCACTTTCGGTTACTACAAAATCTTGAATAGCGTTTTCTATATTCGGTGCATCAATCCATTCATAAACATTAAACAACCTTACATTGTAACTCATTACCGACAAGCTACTATTGGTATTTTTATCTACTGAAGAGAACTTGTATAAAGTGTTAATATTATCATATCCTAAAAGCAACACCAACAAAGAGAGTATTAATTGTTTTTTAACTTTCAATACCCAATACAAACAAAAAACAGCATTTAACACCAGTAATACTGGTACAGACAAACTCAATACTGAGAGTACTGAAACTGTTTTAGGAGGTACATAAGGCAACAGATATGCTAATAGCAAAACCACCGCAACAATACCATTTAGCAGATAGATTAGTTTGTCAATTAGGTTTAATTTTTTCATATACTGGCTAGTTCTCTATACTCCCGATAACAAATGAGGTACTTCATTACTCTTTCCCAGCTTGAAACAAGAATGCCTTTTCTTCTTTTGTCAAGCTTTCATAACCACTTTTACTTATCTTATCTAAAATTGCATCAACCTGTTCTTGTTTAACCCTCTTCTTTTGATGAACTGTTTTATCAGCCGACCTACGTTCTGCTTTGGTTTTATGTACTGTTTTTAATTTTGATTTCTTTTTAAACGAAAACCAAGACGCAATAGTATCGATCAACTTTTCAAAACCTTTCCCGATATCATTTCCCTTTTTTAATTGGGTGGCATATATATATCCAAATAATGCCCCACCCAGATGTGCTATGTGACCACCAGAATTACCTATAGGAATTTGCGCTAAATCTAAAACAACAAAAAACGCTCCTAATTGCCATAGCTTTATTTTAAATGAAAAAACAGACACTTCCATTTGAGGTAGTGAGGAGCAAATAAAAATCAAAACCGACATTACAGAAGCTGAAGCTCCAACTAAATACCCTACTTGATTATTAAATACTGGGAATAAATTATATGACAGCAGAAAAAGAATTCCTCCAAATATTGCTCCTAATAAGTACGTATTCAAAAACAACTTTGTATTAAAACTAACGAAAAATAGTTTTGACACATAATACAACATCACCATATTCATTAAAAAGTGTAGAAGTCCTTTATGCAAAAAAGAATAGGTAAAAATAGACCAAGGCTTAGTCAGTACTGTTTCAGTGTCCTTAGACAGTACAAACCAATCAAACAAGAAAGACGTTTTAAATAGAAAAGTCGTCAATCCAAATAAAATAAAAACAACCAAATTGATTGCAATCAGTTTCTCCGCTACATTAAGCGTTTTATATTTTTGTAATAAATCGTTTTTAGCCATTAATTCCAACGGTTTTTATTAAACTGAGTTTTTTTCCAATACAGCATCATAAGCAAACCTGTTAACGCTCCTCCAATATGTGCCCAATAAGCCGTGTTGCCTGGGCTAAAAACTGAAACCCCTGTTAATCCAGAAAATATATCTAAGCCTATTAGTACAGGAATAAAATATTTTGCTTTTACAGGGACCGGGAAAAAGATTAACATCAACTCAGAATTCGGAAATAACATTCCAAATGCAACTAAAACTCCCATTATCGCTCCCGACGCACCTACAGCAGGTGAATTAAATACTCCGTAAAAATTTTCCAAAGCTCCTTGAGAAACATGCTTTAATATTGATGTGTTATAACTTCCTGTTTCTAATATTGTAGAAATATCTGTACTACTTAAACCTCCAGTAATTAAATTATCATAAACATTTTGAAACTGAAGATAGTTTGCAAATGTATAAATCAAACTCGCTCCTATTCCTGCAGAAAAATAAAAGAACAAAAACTTCTTCTTACCCCAAACTTGTTCCAATGCACTACCAAACATCCACAATGCCAACATATTAAAAAGAATGTGATTTATGTTTGCATGCATAAACATGGTAGTTACAAACTGCCAAGGCTTAAATAATTCGTTTTTTACAAAAAACAATGCCAAATGCTCCGTTAAGTCAACCCCACTCTTCGACGCTACATAAGTTCCTATAAAAACTAATACATTAATTATTACCAGATGTTTAACGGTATCTGTTATTCTAATCATTACAATAATTTTTTATCAAAATCGTTGGTACTATAAGTTACAAACGTTGGTTTATTTATTGGCGAAACAGTAGGCTCTTTACAAGCGAACAGCCTATTTACTATATCTTCTTGCTCTTGACCTGTGAGTGCTTTTCCACTTTTAATAGCAATACTTTTTGCCATAGACTTCGCTACTAAAGTTGCATGAATCCCTTCTTCTTTTACCGTATCTTCATTCATACTTGATAATAAATCATGAATGATGATAGACGCCTTACTATCTTCAATCGCAGCAGGAATTCCACTAATTTCTATTTCTTCTTCAGTTATGTTAGAAAATACAAACCCTGTATTTTCTAACACTTCTTGCACTTCTTTTAAATGTAACATTTCATCTTTTGTCACACTTATTTGTACAGGAAACAACAATTGCTGGCTTACCGCTTGGTTAACCGTAATGTGTTGTAAAAACTCTTCAAATAAAATACGTTCATGAGCCCTATGTTGATGTATCACAACAACCCCTGACTTTATTTTACTGATAATATATTTATTTTGCACCTGTAAGGTAATATACTCTTGAACCACTTCTGTTTCTTCAAAAAAGGAACCTGTCACCTCTTCTGATTCAAATTCCATCATGGAAACATCAGTACTGTCCGAGGTCATTTTTGACTCTAAACCTACATACAAACTTTCCCAATCATCACTATTTTTTTTTGGAACAGCTACTGAACTAAATGAGTTAGATGAAACACGAGAACCTGTTTTTTCATCAGTAAAAGGGTTAAAACTTCTATCTACTTCAATAGTTGGTGAACCTACATTTTTATTTTTATACGAATAAGGTGTATCCATACTAGCATCACGTTGAAAATCTAATACTGGTGCTATTTGAAACTGCCCTAAACTATGCTTTATCGTAGATTTAATAATGGCATATAAATCATGCTCGTTATCAAATTTAATTTCTGTTTTTGTAGGATGAATATTAATGTCAATGGTTTTCGGGTCTACCTGTAAATACAAAAAATACCCTGGATGAGCTCTGTCCTGAAGTAAACCTTCAAATGCTGCTGTAATCGCATGGTTCAAATAGGAACTTTTTATAAACCGATCATTTACAAAAAAGAACTGCTCTTTATTACTTTTTTTTGAAAACTCAGGTTTAACAACAAAACCTGTAATGTTAACTATTTCCGTTCCCTCATTAACAGGAACTAATTTTTCATTGGTTTTTGTACCAAATACATTTACAATACGCTGCCTATGATTTGACGCAGGTAAATTAAACATGTCCGTTCCGTTGTTGTACAAGGTAAACGATATATCCGGATGTACTAATGCCACACGCTGAAATTCATCAACTACATGACGCATTTCAACTTGATTAGATTTTAAAAAATTTCGTCGTGCCGGAATATTAAAAAACAAGTTTTTAACCGCGATAGATGTCCCATTAGGAGTAACAACTACTTCTTGCTCAATAATTTTACTTCCTTCAATTTTCAAAACCGTTCCCAACTCATCCTCATCACGTTTGGTTTTCATCTCTACATGTGCAATAGCTGCAATAGAAGCCAAAGCCTCTCCACGAAAACCTTTGGTATTTAATTGAAACAAATCTTCTGCCGATGAAATTTTGGACGTTGCATGGCGCTCAAAAGACAACCGTGCGTCAGTAACACTCATTCCACTACCATTATCAATTACTTGAACTAAGGTTTTTCCTGCATCTTTTATAAGCAATTGAATAGCTGTTGCTTTTGCATCAATAGCGTTTTCCAACAACTCTTTAACCACAGACGCAGGGCGTTGTACAACTTCACCTGCTGCAATTTGATTGGCAACATGATCAGGTAATAACTGAATGATATCCGACATTAAAAAAGTTTGATGTTATATTTATCTAAAACAAGAACCGCTACCATAACCAACAACACAAAAATAACTATTAAGCGTATTTGTGACTGCTTTTGATCTGTTTCCTTGGTAACTGTTTTCCAATCATTTTTAAAAGAAGAACGCCTTTTAAAACTTCCTTTAATTGAAGTAGAGTCCTTAGCTCCGTGATGCTTTTCATGTAAACGTTCCAAACGCTCCTTACGCTCGTCATAGTGACGAGGCTTGTATCCGAAGGATTTATTTTTGTTTTGTTTGAAAAGTGTTGGAAGTCTCATAAAATGATTACTATGTATTATATCAAAAATAATCA
>Ga0209291_1000299_pt1 | contig 48718 bp, 36 predicted proteins | sample GOMGulsemesocosm_FD_184633 | JGI IMG/M metagenome (GOLD analysis project Ga0209291, IMG submission 184633) | Methane-oxidizing microbial communities from mesocosms in the Gulf of Mexico - GOM9B Gulf of Mexico (SPAdes) (version 2) | ecosystem: Environmental > Aquatic > Marine > Cold seeps...
GCTTCATCAACCTTGACACTATCGGATTATCAACAGCTTAATTTAAAGGATATCAATACAGATAATGTCGCTTTGATTAACAGCGCCTTAGATAGTGTGAATGTCGATGGCAGTGCCAGTGATAGCTATCTTAAATTGCAGAGCATTATCGATAGCTATAATAAGATTCTTGCGCACAGTGACGGGATTAGCAGTGATGATACCGCACCGCTTGCGCAAGATTATACCAACATAGGACTCAGTGCTTTTAATGGCGGCACAAGTACTGCTGCACTGCAGCTCTTAGGTCAGGTATTAGATGTTAAAAACCAAGCTGATATAGATAGCGTTGCCAAATTACAGGCCATCGTTGATGCGGTTGACTCTCTTATGGAAGCCGTGACTGGCACGAGTGGTCAGCCGACACTGGCTCAATTACATCTGCTGGGGATAACACAAGCGACCAGTGACAAGTTAAGTGCTATTCAAGCGGCGATAAGCGCCAGTGATAATTCAGGCACAGAGGTGGACACACTCTCCCAGTTGCGCGTCATCGCTTTAGATTTACCGTCTCAACTTGATTTAACCGATACCTCAGGCATTAATTTGCGATTGATAAATCCAGTTGTAAGCGAAGATGGCAAAGTATATTTTGCTATTGATACTAATAATGACGGTATTTCAAACACCCAAGATACACTGAGTCAAAATCAACTTTTTGCGCTGCTTAATGACAGTACTAGAATATCTGATACTCAAGTTACAGACGCTGTCGAAGGCATTGATGATGCCCGTACTGTGATTGTCGATGGTTACACTTTAGTACTGCCCACACTGGAGGAATTACAAGCACTGTTTGCCGATTCAATGGCCAGTAGTGCGATAGCTGAAGACTGGTATACGGATAGTTATTATCAAAGTGCATCACAAAATAGTGGTTCATATCAATCGATCATGTATTCGATTACGGGTGCGAAAGCAGCTACCACCCATACCACAGCTTATTCAGTCGCGCTGCAAGTACTTTATGTAGAACGGGATGTGGCGCTGGCGAAAATTACAGCGGCGGCAGAGGCTAATGATGCTTCATCAACCTTGACACTATCGGATTATCAACAGCTTAATTTAAAGGATATCAATACAGATAATGTCGCTTTGATTAACAGCGCCTTAGATAGTGTGAATGTCGATGGCAGTGCCAGTGATAGCTGTCTTAAATTGCAGAGCATTATCGATAGCTATAATAAGATTCTTGCGCACAGTGACGGGATTAGCAGCGATGATACAGCGCCTGGGGCTAGCGATTATACTAACCTTGGGCTCAGTGCTTTTAGTGGCGGGACTAGTGCCGCGGCGTTGCAGCTAATGGGGCAAGTATTAGATGTGAAAACGCTGACGGATATCAATACATTTGCCAAATTACAGGCGATTGTAGATGCGATTGATTCACTGATGGAGGCCGCAACTGGTACCAGTAATCAACCGACTCTCGCCGAGCTGCACTTATTGGAGATTAACCAGGCGAGCAGTGAAAACTTAAGCGCTATTCAAGCGGCAATCGCAGCAAGTAATAATAACGGTAGCGATGTCGACACGCTCTCCCAATTGCGAGTCATCGCCCTAGATATACCGACAGAATTAGATTTGACTGACACAGCCGGTATTAATTTATGTCTAATCAATCCGGTAGTGAGTGAGGATGGCAAAGTCTATTTTGCCTTAGATGTTAATAATAACGGTAGTTCGAATTCAACAGATTATTTGACACAAACCCAACTTTATTCGCTGTTTAATGATGGAACACGTATCGCGGCCACCCAAAATGATGGTGCAGTAGAAGGGGTAGATGATGCGCGCACCATCATTGTCGATGGATATACCTTAGTACTGCCGACACTTGAGGAGTTCCAAGCACTGTTTGCCGACTCTATGGCCAGTAATGCTATCGCTGAAAACTGGTATACCGGTAGCTATTATCAAACGTCATCTCAGTACAATGGTGATTACCAATCGATTATGTATTCTGTGAATGGGTCGAAAAACGCCACTGCGAATACTTCAAACTATACGGTGGCGTTTCAAGTACTTTATGTGGAGCGCGATGCGGCACTGGAAAAAATCAGTACAGCGGCGCAGGCTAACAATGCCGGTGCCAATGTATTACTAGATGATTTTCAAGACTTACACATTAGCGGGGTTAATGGCGATAACTTAGCGGTTATCAATGATCTGCTCGACAGTGCTTTGCTTGATGGCACAGCCACTGATTCTTGGCAGAAAGTACAAGATATAGTGGATAGTTTCTTACTTGTTCAAAACCTTGCAGATGGTATTAGCTCTGATGATGAACGTCCAGTGGCGGCAGATTATATCAATATTGGGCTGAGTGCATTCACAGGATCAGGCAGTGCAGCAGCGGTTAAATTAATGGGTCAAGCTTTGGACATCAAAACCGGAGCTGATATTGATAGCTTTAGCAAAATACAGGCAATCGCCGATGCAGTACAAGCAGTCATGGATGGCGCTAGTGGTACGCCAAGTGTACCGACACTGGCGCAATTACAATTATTAGGCGTGAGTGAAGCCAATACCGGCAATCTAAGTAGCGTACAAAGTGCAATAGCTGCGAGTGTTGATTCAGGTGTCGATGTGGATACGCTGTCAGAACTGCGGGTGATGGCACTAGGTATTCCTACCTTTTTAGATCTCACAGACACTGCTGGCATTTCGATGTATTTGATAAAACCGGTAGTAACAGAGGATGGCAAAGTCTATTTCTTCTTGGATGAAGATGCGGATAATCTATCTGAATCCTCTGATAGCCTTAATCAAAATGAACTATTTGCTTTATTTAACAGCGGTAGCCGTATTGCTGATACGCAATCAAGTGGTGCAGTTGAAGGTGTCGATGATGCACGCACAGTCATTATTGATGGCTATACAATAGTACTGCCCAGCAGTAGTGAATTACAGGCACTGTATAGTGACTCTGTAGGCTCTAATAGTATTAATGATAACTGGTACAGTAGCAGTTATTATCAAAGTTCAAGTCAAAATCGTGCGACTTATCAAGACATTGTGAATGCAGATTCTGGTGTAGTTGCTGCAACAGCGAATACTTCTAATTATCGGGTTGCTTTTCAAATTCTGTATGTCGAACGAGATGCTGCTCTTACCAAAATATCAGCGGCAGCAGGGGCGGATGATGCTGCTAGCAACATACTGTTAGACGATTATCAGGATCTGAATATCGTGGGGGTGAACGCTGATAACTTAGCGCCGATCAACTCTATTTTGGATAGTAGTACTATAGGTACAGCTCAAAGTGACACTTACGCCAAAATACAATCTATCGCAGATAGCTATAACCTTATTTTGGCTTTAGCGGATGAGCTTTCAAGTAATGATTCACTCCCATCATTTAGCGATTACGAAACAATTGGTCTGTCATTACTCAATGATGTGCAGCTGATAAACTTATTGGGTCAAAGTATCGATCTTAAGAGCAGTATGGATGTTAGTAGCCACACTCAGCTACAAGTCCTAGTTGATGCTGCTCAATCAGTAATGGATGGCGCGGCAGGGAGCGCAGGCGTACCGAGTGTTGCTGAACTCAATCTGCTGGGTATAGAGGCGGCCAATGTTGGCAATATAGTCAGTATCCAAACACTGATAGCTGCAACCAATGACGATGGTAGTGGTGTTCAGTCACTTTCACAGTTAAAAATAATCGCAGCGGGTATTAGTACTACTTTAGATTTAACGGATACCGCAGGCATTAATTTACATTTGATCGAACCGGTAGTGACAGCAGATGGCAAAGTATATTACTACTTAGATTTAAGTGGCAATGGTAGCTCAAGCGGTACTGATACTTTGAACCACAATTTGTTAGATACGCTACTCAATGGCGGTACCGATACGCAGGCCACACAAAGCAGTGGGGCAATTCAAGGGGTAGACGATGCGCGAACGGTATTTGTCGATGGATATACTTTAATTCTTCCCACAAAAGATGAACTGGTTGCGCTATACCAAGATCAATTGGCTGATCCTATCTCGGGGTGGTCTTCAAGTTATTACTGGAGCGCAGATCAAAGTAGCTCTGGAAGCCATAATATTGTCTATATGAATACCGGTAACACAGTGACAACCAGTGACGACACTGGAAATTACCGGGTTACTTTTCAGGTTTTTGTCGATGATTCAAATACGGCATTAACGCAGATTAGCGATGCCGCAGAAAACGATACCGCAATCAGTGGTAATTTAGCGTTGGCCAGTTATCTGGCGGCGGGTATTCAAGGGGTGACTAGTGACAATCTGAATGCTATTAATTCACTGCTTGATAGTAGCGGTATTAGTGCTAGTGAGACGGACAGCATCGTCAAAGTACAAGATATTGTGGATAGCTACTTAAGCGTAGTGGATAGCGCAGATGGAGTGCGTGACGGCGATACGCATCCGACACAAGCTCAGTATAGCTCTCTAGGTTTGACAGATATCGATAGCAGTGCAAAAGAGAGTTTATTAGGGGATGTGATCGATGCTGCTAGTTATAGTCAAATAGACAGTGCTGCTAAGTTACAAGCACTGGCATCAGCTGTAAGCGCGGTGATGAGTGGCGCAGCAGGCGGTGTTGATGCTGATTTAGCGCAATTACAACTGCTTGGCATAGAAGGTGTCAGTGCCGGTAATCTCAGCACGGTGCAAAGTGCCATTGATGCAAGCTTAGATGATGGTAGTCAAGTCGATACGCTGGTGGAGTTACAAGGGGTAATTAATCAGGCAATCAATAGTGACCTTGCCTTGATTGCCAGTAGTGCACAAGCTAATACAGCGGCGAGTTTAAATGTGCAAGATTATATCGATGCAGGTATTAGTAACTTAAATGTCGCAAACCTGGCAGCCATTAATTCAGTGCTAGATAGTGCCATTATCAGTGCTGACGCTGTGGATACGCAAAGCAAACTGCAAACTATAGTCGATACTTATAATCTTATCAGTAGTGCGGCTGATAGCAGTGCTGATGGAGATGTCACCCCTAGCATGGAGCAATACCAGCAGCTGGGCTTAAATGCCTTAGACTCTGTTGCTAAAGCGAGCTTATTTAGCTCGGTGATTGATACAAAAGCCGTGAATGAGGTGGATTCTTTTACAGAGCTAGCAGCAATAGCCGATGCGATAACTGCGGTATTTAGCGCAGCTGCGGGTACTGTTGCCACACCAAGCTTAGCGCAATTACAGTTATTGGGCATTACGGCCACAGCTAATGATTTGCAGGGCATCCAGGCGATGATTGCAGGCAGTGCTGATGACGGCTCACAAGTAAGTAGCCTCTCTGAGTTACAACAATTAGCGGATAGTGCACCGGCCAGCGTCTTAGATTTAACAGATACAGTAGGGATTAATTTGCACTTAATTGATCCTGTGATTACCAGTGATGGTAAGGTCTATTTTTATTTAGATCGCTCAGGAGACGATGCAAATACCGGCACGGATACAGTGACACATGCATTAATTGACCAGTTACTAAACAGCAATGCAGATACACTTGATACTCAGTTAGATGGCGCTGTTGAAGGGGTTGATGATCAACGCACCATCATTATCGACGGTTATACATTAGTGTTGCCGACTCAAGCAGAATTATTAGCCTTATTTAACGATCCGATAAGTAATCCACCTGATGGTTGGGCCAGTGCTAATTATTGGAGCTCGAGCACCATTAGTGGAGGAAACCACTATCAAGTGCATTTAGGCACAGGCAGTACTAGCCAAGTAGGGGATAATAATAGTTACAGAATCGCCTTCCAAGTGCTCTATCAAGAACGCGATGCTGCGCTGGAAAAAATAGTGGCAGCAGCCCAAGACAATGATGCCAATAGCGAAATTGTATTAACGGACTTTGAAGATCTGAACATAACTGGGGTAGATGAAAGCAATCTCAACGCTATCCTCTCAGTATTAGATGATTTGGATGTGCAGGGTGCTGATGTTGATAGTTATAGTAAAGTACAAGGCATTGTCGATAGCTACAACAGCTTGTTGGCGCTTGCCGATGGAATTAGTAGTGATGATAGTAATCCTTTATTTGAAGACTATCAGACACTTGGAGTCAGTATTGCCAATGATCCAGAGACTTTGCAATTACTCGCAGAAGTGATTGATGAGAAAACCGCTCAAGATATTGATAGCGTCATTAAATTGCAAGCACTGGCGGATGCCGTTAGCAATGTAATGAGTGAAGCCGCGGGACTGGGTGGGCTGAACTTAGCGGATTTGAATTTATTGGGCGTAACGGCTGTCAATGCAGGCGGGTTAGCGCAAAGTATTGATGCAGGTAATTTAGTGAGTATTAAAGCGGCTATTGCAGCGAGTAGCGATGATGGCAGCGATGTCGACACTCTCAGTGAATTAAGACTGGTTGCCAACGAAGTGCCAAATGTATTGGATATAACCGATACCGCCGGTGTCAATTTACATCTGATTAACCCGATTATTTCAGCTGATGGTAAGCTCTATTATTATGTTGACCATTCAGGGGATGGAAGTTCCGCAGGCGTTGATACAAGAACACATAGCGTGCTTGACGCCCTATTCAATAGTAATACCGATACCTTAGACACTCAAATTGATGGTGCTGCTATAGGAATAGATGATGAGCGAACAGTCATTATTGACGGCTATACCATCGTACTTCCTACCAGAGATGAATTATTAGCATTACACGATGAGAGAACCACAGGTGATAATTTAGACTGGGATAATAATTATTTTTGGTCGTCCACATCTAACTCAAGTGGCAATCACTATACTGTTCAATTGGATAGTGGAGCGAACAGCCAAGTTGCCGATAGCAACAGTTATCGTATGCTTGTCCAAGTATTCTACTCTAAACCCGATGCTCCAGAGGTTGATTTAAGTAGCACAACAGATACCTTTTACCACGATGATACTGATGCCGATTCTGTTATCGATAGTGGCGAAGCCACATCGGGATCAAAAGACGATGATATTACTCAGGCAAAACAATTGACCTTTGAAGGTGCGGCCGGCAGTGCTAATCCTGGTGATGTCATTCACTATTACGCTTATGCAACGCAAGCGCAAAGTGTTGCAGGGCAAGTGACAAGTACTGGCATAGCCAAGGCAATGTTGGTTGGGGACAATACTTTATACGATATAGATAATCAGTATTTATTGGGCAGTGCGACAGTACAAGGTGATGGTAGTTGGTCAATGACAATGAGCGAGACTCTTTCTAGTATAGCCAGTTCAACAATCTACGATTACATGTTACATGTGAGTGCAACGCGTACTGACAGCGATGGAAATATCAGCGATCAATCGGCAGAGCTACAAGTGAGAATAGATAGCCGCGAAGTAAGCATAACCACCGCTGATCCATTAATAATCGATCTTAACAACGATGGTGTCCAAACTCTCAGTTTACTGGCTGGTGTTGGTTTTGATCATAATGGCGATGGAGCAAAAGAGCGCAGTGGTTGGGTCAGTAGCGAGGATGCATTACTGGTGTTGGATCTTGATAGCAATGGCACAATAGATTCCGGATTAGAGCTGTTTGGTGATGAAACACGATTAGCAAATGGCGAACGCGCGAGTGACGGCTTTATGGCACTGGCCCAGTATGATGACAATAACGATGGAATAATCGATGCCAGCGACGCGATTTATCAAGATCTGCAATTATGGCAAGACAGTAATAGCGATGGAAAAAGCGAGTCTCACGAATTGTTTAGCCTCCTCGATTTAGGAGTGTCTGAAATAAGCCTTAGTGCAATTGATACTGCTATAAACCAACAAGGTAATGAATTCATCAAGCAATCGAGTGCTGTTGTTAATGGGGAGGTAGTTGAACTGGTTGATGTTAACTTTGCGACAGTACAGACCTTTGAAACTGATATATACATGACATCGATAGAGCAAGTAGCAGATAATTTGGTGATCAATTTATCTTTAAGTGAGGCGCTCATTGAAGGGGATTTATTAACGTTATCCTTTACCGGTAATGAGGGCATCCGTGAGATATTTACGCTCACACAATCGCAAATAACATCAGGAGAACTTATCTTAGCAGTTTCTTTAGAACAAAGTTTTACGGATGGCAGTCGCTTTAGCGCAGGGGATTATCAACTAAGTATCAGTGCTTTACATGCATCGGGTGCGCAAACGCACTTTCCTGAATTTCACACTTTTAGTCTGTTTGATGATAGTGCCGGATTATCACTGAGTCAGAGTAATAATTCTCAATTATTAGATTACGGGGTACTTATCGATGAAACTGAGGAACTATTTGCTGAGAATAATAACGTAAGCCCCAACAGCGATCAAACGAACCTCAATTTGTTGATCGGCGATGTCGCTACTCAAGCTTTGGTAGAGGACATTGTTTTTCTAGATTATTGATTACTCACTACCACTTTATCTCTACTCTAGCTGTGCAGTACTTTGCATAATACTTTGATACTGCGCTTTGAGAGATTGCCAATGCAGGGCGTGTGTCGGCGCGGTGCTAGGTGTATGCTCTTTTATGGCACAGAGGTGTTGTACAGCCGACTGTGCTTCTTTAGTCATATCTGTGTGGCTCTCATAGAGGTAACGCTTTGCAAACAACTCTGGGTACGACAGCCTATTAGGCAATACGGGAATACAGCTTTGATCAACCGCTTCCAAGACACTTAATCCTTGAAACTCATGCACAGCCGTTGATAAAAAAATGTCACTACTTTTGAGCCAGCTTTGATACTGGTCGCTGCTGTCAGCGTAGCCAAATTGATCAATATAGGTGTCGAATTGTTGTTTTAGCTGCTCAAATTCAACAGGTACTTGTCTAAAACTTTGCCCCATAACGCATAACCTGAAGTCTACTTTTTGGGCGACCAATTCTTTGACAATCGCCAGTAATCTATCGGGGCCTTTATCGTATTCCCAGCGCGCAGCCCAAGCGATGAGTAATGGTCTGTTGGCGATATCAATACTTTGGTATTTGTCCCATAGTGTGGCTTGGTTACTGTCAATATTTTGCCCAACTTTATCCTTTACTTCCCCCTTAACTTTCTCATTTAATAAAGGCACGGCTAAAACACTGGCGCGCGCTTTTAGTCTCTTGATCAAATTAGCGGGAATCTGATCAGGTAATTTTTTAAGTAGCGCACTTGCCCCATCCATAAAGCTTTGATAGTTAAATTCACTGTTAAATAAAAGCTTATCCGCAGCTAATGCGGAATAGAGGTTCAGTATTTGCGGTTCTACATTTGCGCGTGCATTGTTGGTTGCGGGGTAGGCGAACTGATTTTCGTGAAAATAAAGAATGGTTGGTATTTGTGCAAGGCTAGGTACAAAGCCACGCAAGCTTGATAAATCGGTCATGGAAGTCGCGATCACTAAATCATAATTAGCGTGTAACAAGGCGGCCTGTTCGCCAAACGCCCAGCTCATACTGTTACCACGGATGCGCCATGAAAAATACCGCCCGGGGAGCGTCAATACGCTCCACTGATGCTCGGGAAAGTTGGCGACCAGCCCTTTTCGCCAATATTGATGGCTATCGGCGTCGTAGGCACTGAGTAATAGTATTTCCAATATATAACCTATAATGTTGTTAAAAGAAGTCGGAAGTCGGAAGTCGGAAGTCGGAAGTCGGAAGTCGGAAGTCATAAGACTCAAGACTCAAGACTCAAGACCTAAGACCTAAGACCTAAGACCTAAGACCTTTTTCCATCGCCAGCTTTCGTTTGGTTTTTTTGGTTGGCGCAAAGCTCATCGGGTCATCAGGCCAGGGGTGTCTTGGGTATTTCCCTTTCATCTCTTTTTTCACATCTATGTAGCTAGTGTGCCAAAAATTGGCGATATCTTGAGTGATTTGCAGCGGTTTTCTAGCGGGGGATAATAAATGCAATTGTAGGGCTATGCCTTTACCGCCAGAGCTGGCGATCGTTGGCGTGTGAATACAGCCAAACATCTCCTGTAACTTGACTGCCAAGATGGGCGGGTTTTGTGAATAATCAATATTCACTTTAGAGCCTGAAGGTACACTAAAGCTAATCGGCGCTTGTTCACTCAATTGTGTTGGCAGTGGCCATGGCAACATATTTTGAATGATGCTATTGAGATCGAGTGTGTTTAACTGTGAGACTTGCGAAAAACCAGAGACAAAATTTTCACTTAAAAAGGGGGCGAGCCAATGATCGAGCGTGGCGAGCAAATGACAGTCACTCAAATTAGGCCAAGGGGTATTATCACTGGCGTTTTGCTGCAGAAAATTAACTCTGTCGCGAAGTTGCAATAGCGACTTACTCCAAGGCAGTAGGCTTAAGCCTCGCTTGGCGATCAGCGACAAAATAAGTTGGCGCTTAGTCGTTAGGTCTACATCGCTGGTATGTTTGCTACTTAATACTAACTTACCTAGGCAGTGATTTTCCCGCCCTTTTATGCGCTCATTTTTATCATCCCATTCCAAAATTTTTTCTACTTTTATGAGTGCGCTTAAGTAAGTATTAAAAAGCGCTGTGTCTAGTGGGCAGGCCAAGTAGATCTGATCCGTTTGCATGCCCTCACGACCGCCACAATTGGCAATGGCAATATATTCACTTTTTTGCAGTTGATCATGCATATTTAGTAGGGCTGCACGGCCATTAGCCAATTTGTACTGGTTGCTATCAGCTGCGCGACGTTGCGCAATGCGCTCAGGCCAGGCAATAGCAATCAACAATGAAATTTGTTGCTCTATTGTTAACTGTTTTGCGCTGTTTTCAAGCTGAAAGCTCTGTGAGTCAATCAAGCCTTTATACTGTTTAGCTTGAACGCGTATACGCTGCCAAGCTGCGTTGTTATGTTGTTTCGCCTTTGCTAAAGCTTGTATGCGAAGTTGCAAATCCGTGGAGCGCTCTTGCAGTGGGTCTCCCTCAGCAAGCAATGCTGCTATATTACAACTGAGCTCGGCCAAACCTAGCTGTGCACCACTGATGCACAAATGCGCGAGTCTTGGCGGCATCGGCAGGCGAGACATTTGCTGACCGTGCTCAGTCAGTGTCAATTGTGCGGTAGATGAATCCAAAGCATTTAATCCGAGCAACATTTTTTCGGCTTGTTTCAGCTGGGATACTCGCGGTGGGTTAAGCCACTTGAGTTCTAATGCATCGCTGTTGCCCCACTGATATAAATTGAGTACTAAGTGAGATAAATCTGCACTGAGTATCTCTGGCGTTTCAAAAGGGGCCAAGCTGCGTTGTTGCTCTTGGCTCCATAGACGATAGCAAACTCCTGGTGCTGTTCGTCCTGCGCGTCCTGCACGTTGATCACTTGAGGCTTGTGATATCTTTTGAGTGCTAAGCCTGGTTAGCCCAGTGTTGGCATCAAAAGAGGCTTTGCGGCAAAGGCCCGCATCAATGACCGTGGTAATGCCATCAATAGTTATGCTGGTTTCGGCAATGTTGGTGGCCAGTACTATTTTACGTATGCTGTTATCCACAGCTTGGATCGCGCGCTGCTGTTGTGCAAAAGGTAAATTGCCGTATAAAGGAGCTATTTCAATGCCATCTGCTGTGCAGTTGATGCTTTGCAGTAACTGCTGCTCTACATCGCGAATCTCGCGCTGGCCCGGTAAAAAAACTAGCAGAGAACCCCTTTGTTGAGTCAGTGCTTGTAGTACTAGTTTACTGACGCGCTGCGCGATTGAGACAGGCGGTGCGTTGCGTGATACTGCAAAGGATGAGTAGCGTATTTCAACCGGATAACTGCGCCCTTCGCTTTTAATCACAGGCGCTCCCCCTAAAAGCTCGGCGCTGGATGCGCCGTCTAAAGTGGCCGACATTAACAGTAGTTTTAAGGGAGATTCATCGCGAAATAGCGCCCGCCCTTCAAGGCATAGGGCTAAGTTTAAATCATTGTTTAAACTACGTTCGTGGAATTCATCAAAGATAATAAGTCCAATGCCTTCAAGGCTAGGATCTTGCTGTAACATACGTGTGAGTATGCCTTCAGTAATGACTTCTATCTTGCCGTTAGCGGCTATTTTGCTCTCTTGACGCATACGATAGCCCACTTGCTGGCCGACTTTCTCACCGAGATTTTCTGCCAGGCGTATTGCGGCAGATTTTACCGCGATACGCCTAGGTTCTAGGAGCAGTATTTTTTGCGAGCCGAGCCAGTTTTGATCTAGTAGAGCGATGGGCACCACGGTTGTTTTACCTGCCCCTGGTGGGGCCTCTAATACAACTTGGTGGTTATCATTGAGAGCCCTCAGTAATCGAGGTATAGCCTCTTCTACAGGTAAGTTATTCATCTCAATTTAGCCGGTGGCCAATGTTCTATCAATATTGCGTAACCCTTGGCCGTCTAATTGGTAGTTCTTTACTACATCACAATTTGTGCGCTCTTTGCTAGAGAAAATAATCACGCTAGTCTCTGGCAATATGCTCTTGATACCCGCTAATAATTCATTAATCTCTTCATTACTTTTAGCGGGTAAAGCGTTGTGCATCATGAGTATTTTAGGGCGTTTAATCAGCGCGCGCATCAGCTGAATATTCTGTTTAGCGACAAGTGGCATACGCTCTCCACGAATGCCCACTTGGGATAAACCAATCACGATCAACACGAGTGCTTCAGCTTCGTTTTCAATCAGAGCGTGTTCAATGATATTGACTAATTGTTGATGTTTTTGAAAGTTAACAGGCTCCCTTTCAAAGCCCCAGAGCAGGTTTTCCATCAAATTTAGGCGGCTATTGAGGCTGCCTTTTCGCAGCGGTTCAAAGAAGCTGTAAAAGCTGCGTATAGGCGAGTGAATAAGCTGTTTACGCAACACCAGAATGTCTTGCTGTAATTGTTCGTCTATCCATAGCTCTGTATGGTTATTGACTTTAAGGCTAAGTGCTATCGAGAGTAAAAATTCACAGCTAGGTAAATGATCTGGTTTACCTATGCATTGGGTTAGCTCTTTTTGTACACATGCTATGTCATAGAACCTATAGCTGTTATTCAGTTGAGAATCGCCTTCTGACTCTTCCATTTGATGAATAATGTGGTGAGCCAATTTTTCACCGATGCCCCTGAGTGTTTGGTATAAATGGCTGTTCCTTAAGACACTGATAAATTTTTGGTTATGGGTGATTTCTTGCAAAGTAGCGTGTTCGTTTTGCTCATCCATTAAACCAAAGGCAATATTTTCCATTACACTTAACTGGGAATTGTAGCTATCAATATCAAAACGCTCAATCAACTCATCCGCCTGAACACCACGCAAATTAGTGAAGAGGTCTTCTTTGGTGAGGGAAAATTTGTCGAGCATCGTCGGCGCAATTGAAAGAGGATCAATATGATCGCGTAAACCAAATTCAAATACCATTCTTCTTGAGCCTATCGCAGTCATCACATCTTGCAACCAGCGGGAGAGATTCTTCCAACTATCGACACCCGCCTGAGAAAAGTCTGTCCAAACTTCAGTGATATCTGCAGCACTATTACCCGATGCTTTTGACTCTTCAATCGCTGCTATTTGCGATTCGTCTAACAGTGATAAATTAATTTCAGGTTCAAGACGGCGCAGGCCATAATTGATGTTTTGTAGAATTGTTCCCTCAACCAAGAAAGGTTCAGGCCCAATATAAGCAATTGTTTTACTGGTCTCTTCACTGGCTAAATGTTGTACTGAACTTGCTCCTAAAAGAATGTCGCCCTCGGCAATAGGCTCTAGACCGACGATGTTCATCGCCAGTTTTCGCAACATAACTTCACTGTCACTGCGAATATTAATGTGATCTCCCGGTGCTATTGAGAGGTTAATATTCTCACTGATGAACTCGCCGCGCTCATTTTTGATATATAAATTTCTAAACACTAAAGACTGGCTGAAATCAGGCAGATTAGCGGCTGTTTTTTCAACGGGTATTATCAGTCCAGCAGGATTGAACTGCTCTTGAATAGCCTCAAAACGCACTTTCGAATCTTGGTAGGATTGGTAATAAGCAAGCAGTTCTTTCCAGGGTGATACCACATCTTTAAAAGCGGCTAATGCAGCCACGAGTGCACCGATACTCAGCTCCCCTTGAATAACTAGAATTCCCCCTACGGCGTAAAATAATATAGGCGGTAGTTGATTTAACAAATTGTTGATAAATTTCATAAAGAACTTTTGCTTAAAAATATCCAAACGAATTTTAAACAAGTTCCCTAAAGTGTGTGAGAAATGCGCTAAGTGATAGGCTTGTGTACCATTTAGTTTAATATCTCTTTGCCCATCAACCGACTCACCAATTTGACCTGAAAAGTGTCGTACCACTTGTACTCGTTGTTTTTTGAGCGCGTTCAGCTTCTTTTGCATTTTTGGAATGATATAAGCTTGCAGTGGAATCATTGAAATTGAAACCATCCCAAGAATAGGATCCTGCATAAACATGAAGATTAAAATAGTCAACATAGTGCCGCCTTGGAATATAGGCTGGGCAACACTATCGCCAATAAAACCGGCTAATGGCTCTGTTTCAGAGGTAACGGTAGCAATTATCTCACCTTGAGATATGCGCTGAAACTGTACCGGCGGGAACTTCAATACACGATTAATTAGCTGGTAGCGTAATCTGCGCACCATGCGCTCGCCGATAATACCTTTGTAAGTATTGATGCGCATTTTAAAAGCACCATTAATTAGCACCGTTACTAATAAGATGAAACAGAGCGCGAGCAAATACTGAACAGGCTCAAAAGCCATCCCCCAAATCTCGCGAATGCCCTCACCGGCAATTGCTTCATTGATGATGGTTTTGGGTAACTCTAAGGAGAAGTACAAAATAGGGAATATCATCAACGTCATCAAAAGTACTTTGACTTGGTCCCGCACGCTGTACTTGTAGATAAAGTTTTTGAGGTTGGATTCCATGTGAAAATGTCCTGTTGAGCGATGTCGAACCAGTATGCACCAGTTGATTGCTGGTATTTTAAATATACTTTTTGTCGATGTGAAAGCAATAAATTGTCATTCACCTTCAACCTTGATCTGCGCAATATTGGTAGGTATTTATGTTGGTAGTAAAATATGGGGGCCAGCAAAGATAAATCAAGGTATGTTTTGCTGTGTTAAAGGAGTTTGCAAAGACTAGCAGGGCCCTGAGAAAGAGTTCCTGCTAATCGTACTATTTATTCTTGTTCTTCAGGGGTTCCATGAATTTCACGATTTTGCTGAGCGTAAGCGACACTAAAGGCAGGCTGTTGGAATTTCTTAAGGCCTAAATCTTCAATGCTTACATCTAGTGGGTTACGCTTGATCATCTCTTTCATTTGTGTGGTTGTCAGCATGTTGACTGGTAGTTCTAATAGTTGTATTGCTGCTTCTAATTTAAAGCTGGTCGAACTTCCGGCAAATTTACCTTTTTGCATACGTTCAATAATAACCACCGCTTCAATTTTATAGTCTTCGATTAACTTAGCGAATGCAAACTGAAAATCGCGCGTCGCTTGTGTGGTCTGTGATTGAGACACACTAAATGAGCGCTGGCGGCAATCAGGCACATTAAAGGCCCCATTATTATGATCCAATAGACAGATAATCGCTTCTGCCCCTTTTAATTCAACACCACAAATTCGCATCTAATATAGCCTTACTTTCATAAAGATGAAAAGGCACTGCCTTATTCATCTGGGTTTAATTCTCCACAGTGTCGCTGTGGCAATTGGTTTATAGAGGCTATTGTATCTGAATTTGCGTTATTGGGTATATTTTTCCACTAAGGTTTCGATAAAACCGCCGGATAACACTTCCTCCATAGCGTGATTAAATGCGGGGAGATCATCAACGAGAGCAGACTTCTTCGATAACGCAAAATACACGTTTTTACGGTTCTCATTAAAGCGCATGGATTTTTTAAATAAACCAGCATATTGACTGTGACTAAGCATGTAATCGGCGATGTTTTCATCCATAATAAATGCACTGATTCTATCGCGTTTTAACATAGCAAAAAGCTGCATATCTGAGGCCACAGAGTGTTTGTTAAGCGTATTGTCGCTATCAAATTTCGGTGCGTATTTGGTGGCTTCAGTGACACCAATTTTCTCCAATTGATACAAATCCTCATAAGTACTAATTTGAATATCAGATTTTTGCTTGATAAAGACCACTTTATCAGAGGTTTTTTTATAAGCAGGAGTTATAAAATACATATGTTCTTTGCGAGTAGTTCTCATCAGTAGGGAGTCCAATATGTCGGATTTCCCCGCTTTGTGTAGATTAATACAACTAGACCAAGAGCAACTGTTAAGTATTAGATTAAAGCCCAATTTTTTAGCCAGAGCTTTTGCAATATCAATATTAATGCCTGAAAAGCGCTGGTTATTGTTACTTTGGGTCTTATGCACGGATTTTTCATGATCTTCAATAATTACCCAAGGTGGCCAATGCGCAGTGGACATGATTAAATCCTGAGCGAAACTGATATTTGCAGTAGATAATAACAAGGACAGCAAAACAACTTTAATTGAGAGTAGTATTCTCATGTGATACCTATTAATCATAAAAGCAATGTAAATATAGACGCCAACACTAAAAAATCAATGTAGGGAATCTAAATAATGCATTTTGAGGAGGGACTGTGACGCAAATCAATATCCAGTATTTATCAACCGCGTTTGGCGAGCTAATTATAGGGAGCTTTCAGGGTAAACTTTGCCTGTGTGATTGGCGTTTTAGAAAAATGCGAGTGCAAGTAGATTCGCGCATAAAATCACGGTTAGATGCCAATTATGTGCTGGAAACAGATGACCTTATAACCCAGACAACAATGCAGCTAAATGAATATTTTAAAGGGGAACGTCAAAATTTTGATATGCCTATATTGCTAGTGGGTACGGATTTTCAACAACGTGTTTGGCAACAATTACAAAAAGTGGCGTATGGGGAGACTGCCAGTTATTTGCAGTTGGCCAAAGATTTGGGCGATGTCAAAGCGATAAGAGCCGTCGCCACGGCCAATGGTGCCAATGCATTGTCAATTATTGTTCCCTGTCACAGAATTATTGGCAGCGATGGCAAGTTAGTCGGCTATGCGGGCGGGCTTGATAGCAAGAAGAGGTTATTATCCTTAGAAGCTAATACCGCCGGCGTGGATGGAATGAGAGAGTCTCTGGACTTGTTTTAATAGAGGTGAATTAGGCGGAGCCTAAATCATCAAGGGTTTAATTTTCCCCAGCTTGCTGCGACAGTTTTGGCGTTTTCACGTTTCAATATGCTTCACTTCACGCAGTGAAGGCTTGCGAAGCGAGATAGCTTGCTACGAGGCCGTTGATTAGCCATTAGTGAATAAAAAGTTCTCAATAACCAGGTGTTATCTGGTGCAATCGTTAAGTTGTGCTCTCAAGGAGAGATAAATGGATTCAAAGTTAGTACCAGAGCTGTACTGCAGTGATATAGCCGTCAGTCGTCACTTCTACTGCGATATTTTAGGATTCAATGTGTTATATGAACGCCCTGAAGAGCGGTTTTTATACTTACATTTTCAAGGCAGTGAGTTAATGTTGGAAGGTGAGGTCGCAGGCCAAAGGCGCTGGATAACCGGGGATATGCAACAACCATTTGGACGCGGTATCAATTTCCAGTGGGAAGTCACAAATATTGAAGCGCTGTATCACAACGTTCAAGAGCGCAGTGCGTCATCAATTTATATGTCTTTAGAGAGCAAAACATATGACTGTGCAGATCAGTTGATTACGCAGCAGCAATTTATTGCGCAAGACCCCGATGGGTATCTGTTTCGATTTTGTCAGAACATTGAGTCTTCTCCAGTGTCGTAACTGAAGTTTAAGGAGTATCAAGCTCCTTGAATTAGATCCCAAAGTGGTCAAAGTTATAGCACCAGTAAGCTTTTAACTCGTTTTCATCCATAAATATGACCGTCGCGAGAGCGATTCAATCGTTCAAGATGGGCACTATTAGATGTGGGTGTTTGGTTGTTCCAAATAACTATATCTAGTGGTGTTCAGAATCAAACCCTTGATGATTTAGGTTCCGCCTAATTCATCTCTATTGGATGAGTGAGACGTTCGCAGTAGGCGGCTGTTTTTAGATGGGAACTAACTAATACTAAAATAATAAGATTTTATCTCAGGCTCATTAGTTAAAAACTAGGTCTATACTAAATTTATACGACTCAAGGATGGGGAGCAATATGAAATTTCAGTTAGCATTGGCTGTGGTTATTAGCTTATTGGGCAACAGTGTTCAGGGGATGGAAAAAGGAGAATATAGCTTAGATATCAGTGGCTTTTCCCGTCACTCAAAAAGTACTTACAATGAAGATGGAGTCGCCCATAAATACAACGAGACAAATCCTGGTATTGGCTTTAGCTATGGATTGAGTGATAACCTAGATCTACGTGTTGGAGGTTTTGAGAACAGTTACCGCAGAAATAGTGTATATGTTGGTGTTAACTGGCATAAAGACTATTATATGGGGGACTGGACAGTAGCGCCAGGCATCAACTTATTGCTGATCAGTGGTTACAGTCGGCGCACTGATATCCCCATCGCTATATTACCTTCAGTGACTTTTGGGCACAGAGCGGTGAAGTTAAGCTTAGGTTTGCAGCCCTTTGGCAATGAATCAAAGGTTGCGACATTCCAGTTGCAGTTCAATTTTAAATATTTTTAGCCAGAGTATTGAGCTTGGCGCTTAGCCAAAGCGACAAATTTATGGCTCCTTTTTTTCTGTTTCAGTACGCGTTTTTTCGGCATCTAATCGAGCGAAGTGATCTTTGAGTGTATGGTTGGCTGGCATATCGATAAACTGAGTGGCTTCAGGAATGTTTTTATAGGCTTTGCGCATATCTGCGCCTGAAAGAGGGCGTATGCCTTTTTCGGTTAGACGGCCGCCGCAGACATTGTCCATCACAATTGTTAAGTCGCCGACGATAATTTCTGAGGCGTTATATTGGCGCACGATAATAGCGCCTGTCCCCTTCATTCCCTCAAAAAGTGCCATTTTAATGAGGCCTATATCCGTTTCTAGTCCCACTTTTTCTTGCTCATCTAAATAACGTAACAAAGTACCATCTGCTTTGACACCAAAGTGGTAGTGGTCATCGGTACAGGTAATATTGATACGCTTATCGCCTTCTAAATACTCTGCTAAGTCAACTAGGTAGCCAAAAGCTTGATCAATGAATGACATAAATTATCTCTTAATATTAAGTAGTCTAAAGATAGCGCGATTGTGGCAAAAGTCTACACTTAAGTTCTAATCTATAGTGTCAGCGGCGTGCTTTTTGTTAAAAGCATTTAAAGCAAATCGCCGAAACAGGAAAAGTGCTTAATATTGGAGAAGCTTAAGCGCTTTAGCTGATTTTATAGTTCGCGCTGTTCTTTAATACTTTGTGCCTTTTTCACCAAACACAAGCCAATAATACCCGCACAGATAAAGCCAACCGCCAGTGGAATTGTCGTTTGGTTGTAAAAACGACCCGCTATTACAGAAAACACTACAGATACAAGGCTTGAAGACGAGGCGACAATTGATGCGCCAAGCCCTGCAGTTTTACCCAGTGTTTCCATCGCCATCGCGGTTAAATTACCAAATAAAATACCGATGCAGCAAAAGCACAAAAAGCTGATAAACATAAACAGCACTAGTGGTGGCTGTCCGTTGTAAATCAATCCAACAATGAGTAAGGCACTGCTAAAGAGACTTAAGCAAAATAGCGCGCTCATCGATAATTTGTACATACCAAAACGCATCACTAGCTTGCCGTTTAGGAAAGATGAGAGACCCACACCTGAGGCGAGAATAGCGAAGTACAGCGGGAAATGCTCAACAATAGCGTAGATATCTTGAAATATAGCTTGTGACATCCCTAGGTAAAGTAGCAGTGCACCAAACAAAATCCCGGCGGTAGTGGCATAAGCCATAATAACCGGGTCCTTAATGATATTTTTAGAGGCGCTGGCAATGGCCTTGATTGAAAAGGGGATACGTTTATCTTTAGTGAGGGTTTCTTCTTGGCGTATTTGAAACCAAATACCGATGATAATGGTCATCACTAAAAAGAAGCCAAAGATCATCTGCCAGTGGAAAAAGGTAATAATTACTTGTCCTATAACAGGAGCGAGCATAGGCACTAAGATAAAAAACATCATCACAAATGACATGATTCTGGCCATCGCAGCGCCTCTGTATTGGTCTCTGATTAATGCTCTAGTCGCAATTTTAGGGCCTGAAACCCCTAGTCCCTGAACTAAGCGACCGATCAATAGCCACTCAAAAGATTGCGCTAACATTGAAATGAGCGAGCCAATACAGAAAATAACCATGCCCAATAAAATGGCAAATTTACGCCCTTTAGTATCCGATAACGGTCCGAATATCAGCTCTCCAAAGACCATACCCAACACGAGTGAACTAATGACTAACTGACTGTCATTGCTATCGGTTAAAGCGAAACTCTTGGCAAAAGCCGGCAGAGCGGGCAGTACAGTATCTATAGAGAGGGCGACCAGTGAAGTCAGTAGGGCAAACAGTGCTATAAACTCGACATGCCCTAACGGCTTGCGAGCGGGTTTACTCAAAGTGTTCATATGTTGGTTGTCACAATTCTGATGAGATAAAATAAGACTTACAATGATTTTACGAGACCACTATTCAAGCTTATGCCGTTTGCTGGGACTTTAAAGAAGACACCGGGCGAGCGAAATTTTTATTTCAAGTGATAGAATAAGTTTAAAAGTGTGCTCATATGCTAGTTGATTGACTAGTGTATTACTAGTACTAGCGGTATTAATTAGTTCCCATCCAGAAACAGCTACCTACTGCGAACGTATCCCTCAATCAATCTGAACACCACTAGATATGGTTATTTGGAATAACCAGACGCCCACATCTAGTAATGCCCATCTTGAACGATTGAACCGCTCTCGCTACGGCCATGTTTCTGGATGAAAACTAATTAGCATCCTTTTCCCAGTGTAAAATTATGTAAAGTCACTGGCAATTTACAATCGGGGATAGCACAATTAATTTCATAATAATTAGATTGAGAGCTTCTATGAGTATTAATCCTTTTTCAGTCAAGCGCTCCCAGATACTGATGTTTTTTTTCCTAATATTCTTTGTGTCCAGCTATTCTTGGGCCTTATCACTTGATGAAAGTAAACACTTACTTTTACGTGCGGGCTTTGGTGCAAAACCGACAATTATTAAGCAGCTTAGCGGGCTTAATAAAAAGCAAGCCATTGATTATTTGCTGAAAGCGCAAGGCAGTCATGCGCCTTTGCCTATCTGTATGAGTGAAGCGCTACCAACGCGCAAAGAGCGCAAAGCTTACACTGCTGATCAGCGTGCTGTGAAGAGTAAGAAGCGTAGAGTCTGCGCGAACGAACTTAAAGCCTGGTATTTACAAGACCTGATAACTGATGAAGCGGTGCTCAGCAATCAAATGACGCTGTTTTGGCACAATCATTTCACTAGCTCTGTGCGCAAAGTCAAAGCGCCGCAATTAATTTACCAGCAGCATCAGCGCATTAATGAAATGGCGCTGGGGGATTTTTCAAAGTTGTTGATGGCGATGGTTAAAGACCCCGCCATGCTGATTTACCTAGACAATGTCAATAACTCCAAACAGAAACCCAATGAAAATTTGGGTCGCGAGCTACTAGAATTATTTACCTTAGGGGAAGGCAATTATTCAGAGGCAGATGTATTGAGCGCAGCTAAAGCGCTCACCGGTTTAGGTATCGACCCGAATAATTACACCTCAGTACTGCGCAACAATCGCCACGACAACAGTGAGAAACAGATCTTTAACGATCAACAAATTCGCAGTGCTGATGATTTAGTACACGCTATTTTAGCCCAGCCGCAGACGTCAAAATATATTACTAAGGCGATTTGGCTGCATTTCATAAGTGAAGAGGATACTACGCAGATTAATCGTATCGCAAAAACCTTTGCGAAAGATTGGAATATAGCAATACTGGTGGCAGCGGTTTTAAGCTCCGAGCAGTTCTGGCAAGATTCTGGGAAAATGTTTAAGTCTCCAGTGGAATTGACTGTCGGCAGTGCCCAGTTATTTAAAGGTTTAAAAGTTTCGCCAAAAAGATTGCTGAAAATGCAGCGTGATATGGGGCAAAACTTGTTTGATCCGCCCAATGTAAAAGGTTGGCCTAAAGGAAAAAACTGGATAGATGCCAATAAGTTACTCGTTCGCAGTCAATTAACGAGTCAGCTCGCCCGTGCTATTAGTGCCAACATGGCGCAAATGGGAGCACCGTACTGTACAGGGAACATGGCAGCCTTAACTGCATTAGATGTGCCCAAAATGGGCAGTACTGAAAATAGCATGGGCGGTAATTGTCAAAAAAAGTTAGTAAAACTAGTCACAGACCCAAGCTGGCAGCTGAAATGAGGAGAGAAACATGAATCGCAGAGACTTTTTACATTTAAGTGGTGCGAGTGCGCTCGCAGCGGCTTTCCCGTCTTTGGCTTTAGCAACCACAAATCCCCCCGTTTTGATTCTGATAGAGCTCAATGGCGGAAATGACAGCCATAATACTGTGCTTGATCTTGAACAATTAGGGCTTTATAAAAAATTGCGTCCAACACTTGGGCTTGCGGAAGATGAGCGTGTCAATCTCGATAAGCGTTTTGCATTGCATCGCTCTTTAAAGGCTTTTAAGGAGCCTTGGCAAAAAGGAGAGTTGGCGCTGGTGCATGGCTTAGGTTACCCAGAGGCTAATAAATCACACTTTCGCTCGATAGAAATTTGGGATATGGCCAGTGCCCATGATGAATATCTATCAGCCGGTTGGCTGGCCAATGTCTTGCCAAAAATCTCCAGAAGCGAAATTGATGCGTTAACATTTGGCCGTAATGCACTGCCTTTCTCTGGTGGGTCAGCATCCCATGTGCAACTAGAAAACCTCAGTAAGTATTTTAAGAAAATAAAGGGCGTGAAAGAAAACAGTCAAACCAGTAATAATAGTGCGTTGAGTCATTTGCTCGGTTTAAACCAGAATATTCAAGACTCCAAAGCCGTGCTGATGCGTGGACTCTCTAAAGAGATAACGCTTAAGCAAAACTTTCCCAATACTAACTTTGGCAAGCAAATGGCGGATATAGCGAAAGTGATTCGCATGGATTTACAAGTACCGGCTTTTAAAATTGCCATCGGTAGTTTTGATACGCACAAAGGGCAAAAAGGTAAGCATCAGCAATTATTAAAGCAGTTGGCTGATGGCATGATGGCACTGCGAGCAGAGCTGGTGCAATCAGGGCAGTGGTCAAATGTATTGATGATGACCTATTCCGAATTTGGTCGCAGGGCAGGTCAAAATGGTTCAGGAGGATGTGATCACGGCACGGCGGCGACACATTTTTTGATGGGAGGGCGCGTGCGTGGCGGACACATTGGTGCATATCCCTCATTTGAGCATTTGGAAAATAGGGATGTCGTCTATAATGTTGATTTTAGATCATTGTACCAATCAGTTATAAGAAGCTGGTGGCAGCAAGAAAAATATATCCTTAGCCCTGGATTGGCGTCATTGGATATTATTCATTCAGTTTAGTTCGATCTTTGATTATAGATGTTCCTTAGGGAGTTAGTGAATAAGTTCCCTATTATCCCTGTGGATCACTAAGCGGTTAAACACACGGAAGAGCGAAGTGAATGGCCAGTCCTTTACAAGCGTTCTGACAAAGGAAATACAGATGAAACAAGCTTTTATCGGTATTGACCGCTTAGCTTTCTATTAAAACGTGAGCACCCTTTGGGGCATCTGAAATTTGTTCGCTGCTTCCTTAGTATAAGCCTATTCTAAAGTCCAAAGTTTTCATATAAGTAACAACTTAAGAGTATATTCAGGTAAAGGTACCCAAAGATTATGACAGTAGGTATAATCCGCCAACATTAAAACAGATTAATCGAGATAATCGTAACGATGGAAAATCAGAGATTCAAAGGATTGATAAAAAATTTAGTGAGCTGTAAATTTTTCTTGGCGATTGTGTTGGTGGTTGGGTCTGCTCAAGCTCGTGCTTTTAATTGCTCTATTTTTGAAGGTGAAAGCAGTGAAATTCCGTCTTTTAAAACAGAAATTGCGGAATTAAAAAATATGAGTAAACGTGGCCGACACATTAAAGTATTAGTTCCGCGGCAAGGTCCAGTGCAAGAGTTTAACTTGAGCGAGTATGTTGCAAACATTGCAAGTAATAGTGAAGTTAAAAAGAAGCTGGCGTTAGTCGAGGGAGGAACTGTTGTCTATATTGATTTGTTTCCAATAGAGAAGCGCTATGAAATTCGTATCGGACAGCTAACCACCAATCTAAAGCAGGTGATAAAGCCAACCGTATATGCCAATTTTGAATATGATACACAGCACAACGAAGTGTATGATTTACAAAGTAAAATAGCGGTATTTTGTAATTGGACTAAATAGCCTAAAATTTTATAGTCTAAAGGGCTCTAAGCGGCACATTGATCTATTAAGGCCTCATATTATTGCCCATCAAGTGACGGATACCTATTTCGTGCCCTACAGACTAATCCACTGGAATGACAAACTCTTGTAGTCTATCTTTGCTAAATTCTTTCCAGTGTGTGTCTATATCGCTCATTTCTTCTTTGATCCAATCGTGAAAGTTTTTAATCTTCATAAATTTGAAATGGTTTTCTGGCGCCACTAAGTAGTAAGAATAACCCGACTGAAAGTAGAACGGCAGTGGGCAAATTAATTGGCCTCTCTCAAGCAGCTCATAAATTAAACTAAAACGTAACAGTGACATGCCCTGCCTACCTAACAACGGCTCTATCAACATAGTTGAGTCACCTACATGTAGCTTTGAAGGTTTAGTCGTTAAAGGTAGGCCTGCTTTTTCCATAAAGGGTCGCCAAGCTTGTTCTACATCCACGCCTTCATCAGTGAGTAATGGAATGTTTTGCAATTGCTCAGATAGGGGCAGGTCTTTATCAATCATCTTAGGGTGACAAACAGGCAGTAAATAATCGTGGTGTAACAAATGCGATTTGTAGCCAGGATAAACGCCTTTTCCGTATCTTATCGCTAAATCTAAGTTGTTTTCACTAAAGGACTCGAGCCTTAAAGAGGGAGAAATGCGCAAGCTAATACCGGGGTTTTTTTCTTGAAAGTTAACCAGTTTTGGCATTAACCAGCGACTGGCAAAAGAGGGGAGCGTGGTAATTGTGAGCAAATCGGGGTTGGGATCATCCCCTAAAGAAGCAAAACCTTCCTCAAAAGCCTCAAAACCTTTTTGCACATACGGCAGTAATTTTTTGCCCTCTTCAGTGAGAATGACTTCTCTATTTAAGCGTTCAAAGAGCTTGATATTTAGACTGTTTTCTAAGCTCTTAATCTGTTGGCTAACAGCGGCTTGAGTCACAAAAAGCTGCTCGGATGTCTTTTTAAAACTTAATGTTTGCGCTGCACTTCGAAAAAATTTAAGTGCAGTAAGCGGAATTCTGGCAGGCATGGCAGTTAAGTTTTCCTTAAGTGAAAGAAGTTTTTATAGGTTGTGAGTATCAGCTAATTGATCAAAAATAGCCACACCAAGCAAGAAAATTCATGAAAAGGAGAAAGTGTATGAACTACATCAACGCAGAGTTAAGAAAAAATAACTTGTCGGCTAATGTTGCTGATACCATTGCAAATACAATATCTAGTATTAAGTCAGGGCTAGCACATGCCGTTAGCGCAATGGTTGAACCAAAAGTTAAGCCAAAAATTAATACCGTCAGTGATTATTATGTTAGCGCACCAAAGCGCGCTAATGCTTTCATTAGTATTGATAGAGAATTAGCCGCTAAAGGTAACGCGTGGTAGCCACCATTAACCCCATCTTATGCTTGGATGGGGTTTATTCTCCTCTAAATATTACCTTTTTTTAGTAGAAAGAGTGACAGTTTAATCGTCTCTGTTATCGCTAACCCTCTAGACTGAATACTGTAATACCATCGAAGTTGACGCTGTACCAAGGTGTATTATCTATGCCCATTAGGTGTGTTTTAGCTCAGGGTTGATCAAAATAGAGCACATTCAGCATCAATATCACCGTTGCAATGAATAGAATATCAAAGACCAAAGGTCGTTATATACGCTTGGGAAATCTATTAATGCTCAATTGCATCTGCTTTAACTCTATCTAAAGAACCCGCGCTAGAAGCTGTGATATTCGCAGCTAAGAAACTATCCCATAGCTCTTTATTGAGCTTTGTAGGTTGCCCATTTTAGAAACCGTAGAGCTTGGCGGGGTTTTCTACAAAAATTTGCTCAAGTACTTGTTGGTTGGGTATCCAGCTGCAAACCTTGTCTAAAAGTTCTGCATCACAAGGTGTTTGATCGGGGCTATTCGATGAAACATGTGGCCAGTTTGAGCCCCAAATAACACGTTCAGGGGCGTGTGCAATGACCGCTTTTGCGATGTCGGCTACATCCTGATAATGAGGGTAGCCCAAGGTTGAGCTTTCATAACACGCGGCGAGCTTAAAGTAACAATTACCTTTATCAATCAAGTTAAATACCTGCTTTAGCTCGGGGCCGTCAACACTGATGGACTCAAAGAATTTTCCATGGTGATCCAAGACATAGTTGCCTTGAATTTGAAGAAGCAAGGGTGCATGCTCCGCTAGCTGATTACCATCAAACTGCACGATACAGCCCCAATTTAAAGGTTGTATCAATTGGTCAACCGCCAGTAGGTCATTGAGCCTAGTCGCACCGCCTAAATTCATGATTCTGGCACCGCGAACGCCTTTTTGGTGGTAGCTATCCAGTGTTTTTTCGGAGGTGTCAGGTCTAATGCAGGCGATACCTCTGCTGGAATCACCAAGCTTAGCGAGGGCGTAGAGAAGGCAGTCGTTACTTTTTTGGTGTGCGTTAGAGTTGGTTACTATCACGCGCTCTAAACCCAGCCATTTTTGCACTTCTCTATATTCGCTAATGCCGGCAAAATCACTTGGGCAGTCAGGACCATCCGGCTGTGATGGGAAGTTACGATTGTAAATGTGCATATGGCTATCGATGCTGCCGATAGGCAGCTTGGTCTGCGGGGCTGACCCCTTTAACTTACGTGTCATGATTAATCCAGAATTACGATAAAGGGGCGAATTTCGCCAGCTGATCTCTGTTAATCGTTATACCCAATCCCGGCCCTTCAGAAATTTGAATGATGCCTCGGTTATGTGTAATTGGTTGCTCGACAATCGCGTCTCTAAAGGGGTTGTGAGTCTGGTCAAATTCAAAGTGTGGCGATCTCGCTTCGTGAGCATTAGGTGAGGGAGGAAGGATTGCATGAAAGTGTAGTCCTGCTGCCATAGCGACATTGGTCCCCCATACATGGGGCACTATGCGTACATGGTGGATGTCGGCCAAAGTTATGATTTTTCTCGCCTCGCTTAAGCCGCCAACACCACAGACATCGGGTTGGATAATATCAACGCACTGCTGCTTAAGCGCCTCGTTAATGCCCCATCGGCTATGCCAGGTTTCTCCGGCGGCAACTGGCAGAGGTTGACGATTACGCAGTTCTCTATAACTGTTTAAAGCCTCGGGGATTACCGGCTCTTCAAACCATTCGATATCATAGGCGGCTGCTATGTTGCCAATCTTGATGGCGTCAGCCAAGTCGTAGCCGTGGTTGGCGTCAATCATTAGCGCGATATTGGGACCTATCGCTTCGCGAACTGCTTTTATAGAGGCGGTGTCCGTGGCTACGCCAAAACCAATTTTGATTTTTAATGCTTTAAAGCCCTGTTCGACATAGCCGCTGATTTCTTCAACTAGGCTCTGCACGCGATCGCGGCTTGGATCGCGAAATCCACCGGTTGCGTAAGCAGGTATTTCTTTGCGATAAGCACCACCTAATAGCTGGTAGATTGGTTTGTCATAGTACTTTCCGGCTAAATCCCACAGCGCGATATCGATGCCACTGATGGCGGTCAGTGTGGTGCCGCGTTGTCCCTGATCGCGAAACTGGCTATACAACTCATTCCAAATAGGTTCTATGTCTAGTGCTGGTCTACCGATAATCAAAGGTGTCATCATCCTTACTGTTGCGGCATTGATGTCGGCAGGGCCTAAGCATTCTCCCCAGCCGACAAGACCATTGTCGCAGACGATTTCAACCAGCATATGTCTGCGGCTGTGAAAGGTTGAAAATGCTGATTGAAAAGGCTTTTCCAAGTCGTGATGTAATATATGAGTATGAACAGCAGTAATTAGCATAAAAGGTCTCTATAGACGGATATTAGGCGTTGGGCGATGAGACATCGCCGGTATGATTTTAGTGCTTAGCTGAATTTTTTTACCACCGTTTTAAGCATTTCTAACTCTTCGCCAGTAAGGTCTGTCAAAGGGGGGCGTACTGGTCCTGGATCACGTCCAATAGCGCGAAGACCTGCTTTCACAATAGAGACAGGGTAGCCATTACCACGATCGCGTATAGCGGCAAAAGGATAGAAGAATTCTTGCAGCACTTTTTCCATATAAGCATTGTCTTTATTGCGCATCGCTTGGAAGAACTGTAACGCCATCTCTGGTACAAAGTTAAACACGGCAGAAGAATAGGTTGTCACCCCCATGGCATCATAAGCCTGTGCAAACATTTCGTGAGTGGGCATGCCACCAATATAGACTAATCTGTCTCCGATAAGAGAGGTAATCTCGCGCACGGTATTGATGTCGCCAGTGCCATCTTTAAAGCCAATGAGGTTGGGGCAGGCTTCGGTAAGTTTTAGTACCGTTTGCGCTTTAACGACACTGTTGGCACGGTTATAAATGATCACGCCGATGTCAATACTGTCGCAGACTGCTTTAATGTGCGTAAACAATCCTTCTTGGGTAGCCCCTATCAAGTAATGAGGCAATAGTAATAAACCATCAGCGCCTTTGGCTTGAGTTGCTTGTGCTATCTCAATCGCCATGCGAGTGCCGTAACCACAGCCTGTAAGGATAGGAAGTTCTCCAGCGACTTCTTTGGCGGCAGCCACTATTTCAGGAATCTCTTTTGGAGATAGTGAGAATAATTCACCGGTACCGCCTGCGGCAAAAAGGCCGGCAGCATCGTATTGCGACTGCCAGGCGATGTGGTCTTGGTAAGCCTTTTTATCAAAATCTAACGTGTGCTTGTCAAAGTGTGTTACTGGAAAAGATAATAAGCCAGAGCTGATTTTTTTCTTAAGTTCCAAATAATGCATCGAATAATTCCATAACAAATAAAGTGATTTAGGGTGAAAGCGCCCTCAGTGCTATAGTTATATTATATCGTGCCGCTTTTTGTCAATAGTCATATGATGACTATTGATTGTTTTGCACCATTTGTGCTCTCTGGATTAACCTGGCAAGTGCTTTATAACGCTTGGCACCACCGCTTAAGTGGTTTCTCATCGCAATGCGTGCCCGCTCAGGGTCTCTATCAGCGATGGCTTCTATGATGGCTTGGTGCTCGTCATCTAGGCGTTCATCTATGTCAGCAACAGGTTCGATACCCGCTTCTGCTTGTATGCGTGCACGGGGGATGATTTTATTACCTAAAAGGGTTAAAAAATCCACATAATGCTGATTGTTAGTGGCTTTAGCGATAGCTACGTGAAAGTCAAAATCTTCTGTTTCGGTGTGCTCGTGAGCATTCTTCTTGTCTTTAAAAGCGTAGTAGCAATCAAATATTTCTGCTTCTTGTGCAGGGGAACATCTGATCGCTGCAAGGCCCGCGGACTCTACTTCTACGGCAAGTCTTAATTCTAGTGCTTCAATAGTATCTGAAATGGTTTTAGAGTTTTGCAGTAGTAAATTAAGCTTTTGTGTGCTTCTTTGTGGCTCGGTCACAAATACACCGACCCCGTGTTTAGGCTGAACTAATCCGGCTGCTTTTAGGCTGGCAATGGCTTCGCGAATAACCGTGCGACTAACCCCTAATTGCACGATAAGCTTTTGTTCAGTAGGGAGTTTGTCGCCAACTTTAAGGACACCTGAGTCAATTTGTGATTTAATTTGGCCGATGACTTTCTGGGTGAGATTTTCTCTCGGTTTTTTAGTTGTAGCAGTGCTCATATATAAAATCCACGAATACAGATAACGAAAAAAGATAAAAAAGAATAGAGATATTATGACTTAGCTATTGACCATATGACATATGGTATGTAATCCTATTTGTCTTCCGATCACTACTGTACGTAGTCGGATTACACAAAGCAACTCGAGGAGAAATAAAAATGATAAAAGCACTATCGAAGAAAGTTGTAGCGTCGGCAATACTTGCAGCAAGTGTTGCGCTAATTAGCGCACCTGTATCCGCAGACTGGAAAGGCTGGAATATCCACTCAGCAGATTACCCGGTGGGTATTGGCATGGAGAAGTTTATTGAGTTAGCATCCGCTAAAACGGATGGTCGTGTCGGCGGGAAAATATTCCACGGCGGCGTTTTAGGCAGTCAAGGTGATGCCATCTCACAAATGCAGTTGGGTGGTATCGAATTTGCTGGTTTCAATATGGGGCCGCTAGGTAACGCAGTACCAGAGTTAAACGTTTTGTCTCTGCCTTTTATCTTTAAAGATATGGACCATATGCATCGTGTAATGGATGGCGCAGTTGGCAACACCCTGAGTGAAGCAATGCGCAAGTCTGGCATCATGGCGCTTTCTTGGTATGATTCTGGAGCGCGCTCATTTTATAATAACAAAGGCGTTGTTATCAATAAACCTGCGGATCTTAAAGGTTTGAAATTTCGAGTAATGGGCAATCCTATGTATGTTGCTATGGTTGAAGAGCTAGGTGGTAATGCAACACCTATGGCTTACTCTGAGGTTTATTCAGGGCTTAAAACCGGTGTAATAGACGGTGCTGAGAATAACTGGCCCTCTTTTGAGTCAAGTGGTCACTTTGAAGTGGCGGGTAACTACTCACTTTCGCAGCATTTGATTTTGCCTGAGTGTATCTGTGTCAGTGTATCTGCATATGAAAAGCTCTCTGACGAAGATCAGAAGAGCGTAAAAGAAGCGGCGGTAGCATCAGCGGTGCTACAGCGTTCAGAGTGGTCTAAACGGGTTGATATATCTAAGGCAATTGCACTTAAGTCAGGTGTTAAGTTTAATGAAATCGCCAATAAAGAAGCTTTTCAAGACTTAATGGGTCCTGTCTATGAAGGTGCGGTTAAGAAATATCCAGTGCTAAAAGATCTGATAGCAGCAATTAACGCAGTTGATTAAAATTTAAGAAATACTACTGGATAACATCTAAGTGATTAGAGGCTAAAAGGTAGTATATTTTTAAGTCTAGGGTGCTAGCAAGTATCTCTATGCTAGCCGTTCCTATCTCAAAGAATAAACATAAGAGTTAGTCATGGAAAAACAGCTTACTTTACACCCTCGGATAGAGCGTTACTTAGATATCCTTGCAGCTATAGCTTCTTGGGTGTCAGCACTGTCTTTAGTTGTGCTGGTCTCTACTTTTGGCTGGTTAGTTTTTGGCCGCTATGTATTAAACGATTCGCCTACTTGGATTGAGCAGTCTTCGCTGTTAATAGTAATTACGATTACCTTTATGGCTTCGGCAGTGGGTATTCGTGAGCGTACACATCTTGCCGTAGACATTGTACCAATGCTCTGTAGTCGCAGAATTAAAGTGGCATTGAGATTACTCTGCGATCTGATTCTCTGTGGATTTGGTGTTTTTATGACCCTGATGTCAGTTGGCTTGCTTGAGTTTTCCTGGAGTAGAGAGATCCCCCTGTTGGGTATCCCCGACGGAGTGCGCTATATCCCAGTTATCATTAGTGGTGCGTTAGTGGCGATTTTTTGTGCAGCTGGTGCACTCAGTGGTGCAATCTATTTGTTCACAAATTCGGATAAAGCTTTTCATACACATATATCTGAACAAAAAAATAAGACCGAGGATTAGCGGTATGGGTTTATTAATTTTACTGGGCTGTTTTGGTTTATTGTTAGTCATAGGCATGCCCGTTGCCTATGCTCTAGGTATCGCGGCGATGTCTTCGTTTTTTTACGAAGGTATTCCGATGATGATAGGTTTTCAGCGCATTACTTCCGGTGTTTCAGTGTTTTCGTTGTTGGCTATCCCCTTTTTTATCTTTGCTGGTGAGTTAATGTTACACGGTGGTATAGCGGCTAGATTAGTTAGCTTAGCCTCTTCAGCGGTCGGTTGGGCCAAAGGCGGTTTGGGCCAAGTGAACGTGTTTTCCAGTATGTTATTTGGGGGGATTTCAGGCTCTGCAGTCGCTGACGTATCGGCATTGGGGTCTTTGTTGATACCGGTAATGAAAGAAAAAGGCTATAGCGCCGACTATGCGGTGAATGTAACCGTTACTTCTTCTGTGGCTGGGATAATGATTCCTCCCAGTCACAACATGATTTTATTTGTAGTAGCCGCTGGCGGTGGTATCTCCATCTCTAGTTTATTTATGGCGGGGCTTATTCCTGGTGTTTTGATGTGTTGTTGTCTTGGTTTTGCCGCGAGGTGGGTGGCCATTCGCAATAATTATCCGACTGAGAGCTTTCCGGGTTGGAGCGTCGTCTTATACGCTGCAATTACCGCTTTTCCAGGCTTGTTCACCGCGGTCATCATTGTTGGTGGAGCGCTTTCCGGTGTGTTTACGGTGACAGAGTCCGGTGCAATAGGCTGTATTTATGCAATAGTGGTCTGTCTCTTAGTTTATCGCTCTCTCTCGCTTGAAGGTTTTATAACCGCAGTTAAAAATGCGGTGCGCACCACGGGCATGGTAATGATTCTTGTCGCATGTGCGTCAGCTTTTGGTTACATGTTAGTGCTTTACGATGTGCCGACGCAGCTGGCCAAGTTTCTCTACTTTATATCCGATAATCCGATCATTATTTTACTGATGATGAATGTCATGTTGTTAGTATTGGGCATGATTATGGATATGGGCGCGCTGATCCTCATCTGTACGCCTATCTTCTTACCCGTCGCTGTAGGCTTGGGCATGGATCCTATTCAGTTTGGTGTGATGTTAATGATGAACTTAGGACTTGGATTATGTACACCGCCTGTCGGAGCCTGTCTATTTGTTGGTTGTGCAATAGGGGGGGTGCCTATTCAACGGGCGGTGCGTACGATTGGGCCTTTTTATATCGCTATTTTTCTCTCTTTAATGTTGATTACTTTTGTGCCCGCAGTATCGATGTTCTTACCTCATCTTATAAATAGCTAAGAAGACTTAGCGCGAGGGTAAAAGAGAGAAGCGTTTCAAGGAAGTTAAAGAATTTAAACTTGAAAGCGTTTGTGATTGTCGGATGATCGCTGTTTTTTGTTCCCTGCAACTATCTTTAGAAGGTTGCAAAGGGGTAGGAGTCAAACCCATAAATTCCTAAGTATATTTTTGGTGCATTGCCTGCTCCTTCTGGGAGGTTTGTTATTATTAATTTAGAATTTTGGAGCAGTAATGAAACGTATTTTGTTAACGGGTGCCGCTGGTAATTTAGGCAAAGTTGTTCGTGTTAAATTGAGTGGTTGGGCGGATGTGATGAGACTGTCTGATCTAAATGACATCACCGATGCAAAGGGAAATGAAGAAGTTCAGTGCTGTGACTTGGGCGATAGAGATGCTGTAATGGCATTGGTAGAGGGTTGCGACGGCATAATACATTTAGGAGGTGTATCAACAGAGAATACCTTTGACTCAATTTTAAATGGCAATATTGTCGGTACTTATAATCTCTATGAGGCGGCGCGCAAGCAGGGTGTTAAACGTATCCTGTTTGCCAGCTCTAATCATACGATAGGATTTCATGAACGTGAGACTAAGTTAGATGCAGATTCGGTTATGCGTCCCGATGGGCTGTATGGCGTGTCTAAATGTTATGGGGAAATGTTAGCGAGCCTTTATTATGACAAATTTGGTATTGAAACAGCCAGAGTACGTATTGGTTCCTGCTTCGACAAGCCGTTGGATAGACGTATGTTAGCCACCTGGTTATCTGCAGATGATTTTGTCTCACTGACTAAGCGTATCTTTGAATGTGATCGTCTAGGTTGTCCGGTGATTTATGGTGTTTCGGATAATAACGAGTTGTGGTGGGATAACCAAAAAGTCAGCTACATAGGTTGGAAACCTGTTGATAGTTCGGATAAATATGCAAAAGAGCCACATTTGCAAACGCGTACAGGAGACATCAATGATCCTGCTGTACGCTACCAAGGTGGTGGGTTTGCAAGTGCTGGACATTTCGAGGACTGATGAGGTAGTATAAGTCTCTGTTTTTGTTGAAAAAACATTTTAATACGGAGTTTAAACGGATTTATACTCTGACAATGGGGGTAGTTTTGTTTTTTACTGCTGTTTCCAAACTTTTTGTTGTCAGTCATTAGAGGTCGTATATGCGTTTAAACTTCCACTTAAGCTTCAAAGCTAAGCTTAACATCACGATTTTAATCACTCTATTGGGTTTTGCCCTCACTACTTTTATCTCGCTAAAGGCGATGAGTAACTTAAATCAAGCCGCCGCTAGCGTCGATGAATCACATCAAAGTATTCGTCTTTTAAAAGATTTGCAGGTCAGTGTTTTGCAGTTACAAGGTGTGACAGATCCTAAGCGCTTTGCGCAGTTGCAGGAAGACTATGACGTACGTTTAATGCAGTTGAGCGAAACCTCCAGCCAGGAAGTGTCAAATAGCATTTTAAGCATCAACAATGCGTTGAAAGATTGGGCGGCAGGTCAGCAGAAGTTGACCGTTGTGCAACAGAAAATTGGCCGTGATTTGAATGAGGGCTTGCGTGGTGCTGTTAGTGAAGATTTGAATGCTTTAAATAAGGGCTTGTTTGCGATGTTCCGCAAAGCTTCTGCTAACCTCAAGCAAAGTATCGACATCTTTATCGAGCAGCGCGAAAGAAAGCACTATGAAAAAATAGCGCTCACTATTGGAGAGATGGAAAGCGTTGGTAAAGAATACTCGCTGTTAGAATTTCTTGAGCCGAAGTTAGTAAAAGTTAAAGCCTCAACCGAAGCTTTAGCAAATGCCATATTCAGTGTAAAAAGCCTTAGTCAGAAAGTTGATACAAGTTATGCCGCTCTGGCTGCAGGTGTCGCTCAGGCGAGCGAAAGTTTTGATCAGCAATTAGTCTTAGCTAAAACTGAGAATGCTACTGTGAGTGATAGCGCAGTGACAATGGTGCTAGCATTTAGTGTATTGGTAGCGCTTCTTGTGAGTGTGTTATTGCTTGGAACGAGCCGCTCGTTAGTGAAAACACTTTCCGAAATGTCAGAGGTATTGGTAAAATTAGCCCGCGGTGACCTAACGCACTTTACTAAAATTGATAAGCAGCGTAATGATGAGCTTGATAATGTGGGTGAATCAGTCAATGTGATGACCCACTCAATGAACTCAGTGCTCTCAAGCGTATCGCAAACCTGTGAGTATTTGGATTCAGGTGCACGTGACTTGCACGGGTCACTAGAAGATATGATCAAAGGCAATCAAAGTACTAATTTACAGGCGGATTCTATCGCAGCAGCAGTAGAGCAAATCAGCGTGACGATGTCGGGTATGTCTGAATCAGTTAATCGCACTTTAGAGCAAGCGCAACTCGCGGAAACGTCTGCTCAACAAGGCGGCACTGTTATTAATCATGCGCTTAACAGCTTCTCAAGCTTAGGGCATGTATTTGATGCACTTAACATTCAGCTAACAGCACTAGAAAAAGAATCGGTTAAAATTGATGGCGTCACGGATATTATTCACTCTTTAGCCGGTCAAACAAACTTGCTGGCTCTAAACGCAGCTATTGAGGCGGCGCGAGCAGGCGATGCCGGTCGGGGGTTCTCAGTTGTGGCAACAGAAGTGCGAAACCTTGCTGAAGAAACAGTAAATTCTACTCAAAACATCTCTGAAATAATTAGTGCGATGCAAGCTTGCATCAAAGAAATAGTAAAGGAGATGAAAGAGGGTAATGAGCATGTCACTAAAGGTCGCGAATTGGCGGATGATGCGACGAGTGCGATCACCAAAATTAAATCCTTAGTGGTTGAGGTATCAGATCAATCGGGGATATTAAATTCGAACATTAGCGAAGCCAATAACGCGACTCAGTCAATTGCTGAAAACATGGAAAATCTAGCGTCAAATGTCTCTGCTAATACCGAAAAGAGCTTAAGCGTGAATGCTTACGTTGAAGTGGTGAGCGGGCAGACCAACGATTTGCTCGGGAAAATTGGCAAATTCACGTTAACTAAAAACTAAAAAAGCCGTGTTACTATCGCGACTTGAGTCATTCCCTTAACCTTACAGCGGGAATTATCTGTTGGTTGGAAGACGTCGTCTAAGTGGACCTTTTATCTGTAGTGAAGTACTTATAAACTAAATATTTGTTTTAATACAATAAGGGGTTCCAATGATCTTCGAACGCAGCCGAACGGCTATTTTTCAATATTTATTTAAGCGCTTAGAAATGGCGGTAGGCTTAGGGTTAATTTTACTGGTAGCCGTTTCAGAAAACATGTTATCCAGCTTTATTGCCCTGATTATTTTCACCATTGCAGTGCTAATAAGATTACCAAGTGTTATCAAAGGCGTAGATGAGTTGAGATACACACGTCTCACACTAAATTCTGACAGTATAGTACTTACTACTAAACAAGGTGATGAAGAGCATAAGCTAGCTGACTTCAAAATCCTCCTGTATAAAAAAAATGCTAAATCAGTGACTGCTTTTGTGCTGATGAGTGAGAATAGCGGAATTAAGCTAGAGTATTATCAAGAGATGAATAAGCTATTTACTCTGTTACGTGAACAAGTGAGTATGAGTAAAAAAATACCTTGGTGGCAACGTCTATAAAAACAACCCTCTGTTACAGGTTCTCAGCTAAAGTCATCGCTTAAATGTGCAGTGGTGATAAATATCGCTAAAGAGATGCCTGTGATTTATTAGACAATGACGGATTGAATTCAAAAGACTTTATTGTTTTGCGGTCACTTTTCTACCGTACAAATGTTCAGGGGAATACGCTAACTCTAGGGATGCACGCACCTTCTTAGTCATTCCTTTTACCACTAGAGCATAAGAATTATCGATCATGCGCTGTATTTCACCATCGGGAATGCTGTTGTCAAGAAGTACGGTGTTCCAGTGCTTTTTGTTCATGTGGTAACCGGGAATTACCGCACGAAAGATATCGCGCAGCATGATTGCCTCTTGCGGATCACATTTTAAATTGATATTGGTCGTGTGTGACTCTTTACCGGGCTCTGCTCTTAGGCCTAAAGTGGCAAACATCTTACCTTTCACTTTAAAAACAGCAACCTCAGGACCAAAGGGGAAGTCTTCGATTGTTTCAGGGCGTTCCAGTAAATACGTTTTTGCACTGTTGTAATCCATAATAAATCCCTTTGATATCATAACTACACGCGTTGGTCTGATGCGTAACTCAGTTTGTCAGTGTTGATAAAATGCGGTGTTTGTCAGCGATTGCTTGGCGGTATTGAGGTGCTTTTCCAAGCTCAGAGTCGCTCCTCTAAAATCTTTGAGTAACATCTTACTGATGATGTCTATGTGCTCGTCAATCGCCACTATGTTACGTTCTTTTTCGTCGTCTTTATCCCACTGATAGTGATAGTGGAATACAAAGCTGATTATTTCGTAAAATTGGTGAATAAACTGATTGGGATTCGCCGCTTGTAGCACTGTGTGAAAGCGTTGATCAAGATTTGAGAACTGTCTGAAATCTTTATCTGCGCATTGTTTCAATGATTTGTGATCTTCCAGCAATACTTGTAATTGGTGCCAGTATGGGTCGGTGTCTTCTAAGATCATAAACCGTGACAGTGAATGCATTTCAAATAAATGTCGTACCTCAAAAAGTTGATCGACAAATGATTGATCAAAGGTTTTCATTTGCCATTGAGAGCGCGGTTCTTTTTCGATTAATCCAAAGCGTGAAAAGCGGATTAAAAACTCTCTGACCGCGACAGTGTTGCAATTGGATTGACGCGCGAGTTCGAGTTCTGAAAAACGATCACCAGGTTTAATACTTCCTGTCAAAATGGCATTTAAAAAGTGCTTCTTTACCTGTTCTTCTTTAGATGTTCCCAAATCTTGTAAGTCGAAATACATCTCACTGCTGGGCAGTTGGCGGATCAAACGCTGCGTGCCTTGTTTGCTAATCAATTGTAGATCTATCAAATGCTCGATGGCTTTTCTTGCTGTAGAACGGCTGACTTGCAGCTGTTTTGCAATATGAGAGTCCCCAGGTAATGATTCACCTACCGTTAGATTTGCTTCTATATTACTCAGTAATTGATTAACTGTTTTCTTGAATAAATCGTTCTGGCGACTCATGAGTACTCTCTTGTATGAAGGACTTTTACCCTAACATGTAGATGTTTTTATTAATATGAATCAATCACAATTGTTGAGTTAATAATATTAAAAAGTAACTATTAACAACTTTATGGCTACAAACAAACGACGAGTAGAGCAGTGGTCAATAAATAACAATTGATTTTTAATAATAAAAAACATATATTGATTTGAATATTTAATCTGTTACTTAAGCAATGTCAGTTTGTAGGCAGCGTTGCAGTAGGCAATGTTGGTTTCGCAACAAACAGGCTTAACTCTTAACCCGAGGGTGTCGTTAAAGTATTTAGGCGTACCTCGTTCATTTCAATTTAAAGGTAGGACATTATGAAGTCGGTTGTTTGTAGCGAGCCTGGTTCTTTGTTGGTGCAAGATGTGGCGCGTCCAGTAGATAAGCCAGGTCAGGTCATCGTAAAAATTAAACGCATCGGCATTTGCGGTACGGATATACATGCCTTTGGGGGAAATCAGCCGTTTTTTCAATATCCGCGCGTGCTTGGGCACGAACTTTCCGGAGAGATAGAGTCTGTCGGTGAAGGAGTTGAACTGAGTCCTGGGCAAGATGTTTATATAATCCCTTATATGTCTTGTGGCCGCTGTATCGCCTGCATACGTGGAAAAACCAATTGCTGCACAGATATTCAAGTACTAGGAGTGCATGTTGATGGCGGCATGTGTGAGTATTTGCAAGTGCCTGAACAGTACGTGATAAGCACGAAGGGCATGGATTTAGATCAGCTGGCGGTCGTCGAATGTTTGGCGATTGGTGCTCACGCGGTACGTCGCGCTAAATTAACAGCAGGGTCTACAGTGCTGGTGGTGGGAGCAGGCCCTATTGGCATGGGTATTATGCAGTTTGCCAAAGAGGCGGGTGCTAAAGTTTTTGTTATGGATATGAATGAAGAGCGCTTGGTCTTTTGCAAAGAAGAGTTAGCAGCAGATCAAATTATTCAAGCAGGACCTGCAGCTTATGAGCAAATAGCCTCACTGACAGATGGCGATTTTATCGATACAGTGTTTGATGCAACCGGTAATCCCAAGGCAATGGAAGCTGGCTTCACACTGGTCGCACATGGCGGTAGTTATGTGCTGGTCAGTGTCGTTAAAGCAGATATTCGCTTTGCGGACCCAGAGTTTCACAAGCGTGAAATGACCTTGATGGGGAGTCGCAACGCCACCCGTGAAGACTTTGAACATGTAGTGAGTTGCCTGGAGAATGGTTCGGTCAAGGTCAGTGCAATGATCACTCACAAAGGTAAATTGCTTGATCTACCAGAGTTATTGCCGACTTGGTGTGATCCGCAAAATAGTGTCATTAAAGCTGTGGTTGAGGTTTAAGATGCCTCAATCAATCAGTGAAAATGCCGCGGTGATGCAATTTGGTACCAGTCGTTTTTTACAGGCGCATGTCGATTATTTTATTGATAAATCCAATGCTGCTGGGCATACAAATACAGCGGTGGTGGTGGTGCAAAGCTCGCAATCTGTGTCGGGGCTCAAAAGAGTCAAAGCAATGAATACTCAGGCATCTTACCCCGTTCACATTCAGGGGATTAAAGAAGGTGACATCTTTGATGCTCAAGAACAAGTGTCAGCGATCAGGAAAGCCTATCAAGCGCGCGCACATTGGCCAGATATTCTCAAATATTTTTGTGAGGAGGTGACGCATGTGCTCTCTAATACTGCCGACCAAGGATATCTCTTAAATAAAGATGACAAGCTGGGTCGCGCTATTCCTCATAGTTTTCCTGCAAAGCTATTAGTATTGCTCAAAGCGCGATTTGAACACAATCAAAAGCCTGTCACTGTCATGCCCTGCGAGCTAGTAGCAAATAATGGCAGTGTGCTAAAAGATATCGTTTTATCGATCGCAGTGAATTGGCAACTTAGTGAGCATTTAATTGAATGGTTAACAGATGAGTGCCTGTGGGTGAATTCGCTGGTGGATAGAATCGTTTCACAATCAATTGAGCCCTTAGGTGCTGTTGCTGAGCCTTACGCATTGTGGGCAATAGAGCGTCAGAGTGGGCTGGTTTTACCCTGCAAACACGAGGATGTTCGCATCGTTGACAATCTATTAGCGATGGAAACTTTAAAGCTCTGTGTCTTGAACTTATCACACAGCTTCGTCGTGGATTTATGGATGCAGCAAGAAGAAAGCGCAGTGCAAACAGTTGTTGAAGCCATGCAAGATAACTTTTTACGTAGCCAGTTGGATCAAGTGCTGCAAGAGGAAGTATTGCCGGTGTTGTTGGAAATGCAGTTAGGAGAAGATATTAACGCTTACATAAAGAGTGTTATAGAGCGTTTTTGCAATCCTTTTCTGCAGCATAAATTGGCGGATATTGCTCAAAATCATCAGTCTAAAGTAGAGCGTCGAATTTTGCCGTTAGTACAACAAGCAGAGCAACTGCTGCCAGAGCTTGCGCTGCCAAAGCTGCGTCAGTGTTTACTGCGCAATGCGCTGATAGAAGGGTAATGGTATGTCATTGACTAAATCTAAAGCACTGCAAATACACCCGGATGATGATTTGATGGTCGCCCTTGTCAATTTAACGGCGGGTGAACAGGTGAATGTCAAAGGTGTTACCTATCGCGTATCAGAAAATATTAGCGCAAAGCATAAGTTTGCCGCGCGCGCTTTCGTTCAAGGAGAACACCTCACACAATACGGCATTACGGTGGCACAAGCGCTGTGTGATATTCCTGAAGGTGCTGCTATAGATGTTGATAATGTCAAGCATAGCGCGCAGAGTTTTGCTGTTAATAGCAGTCAATATCAATGGCAGGCACCGGATGTTAGCGAGCTAAAAACGCGTAGTTTCAAAGGTGTGTGTCGCGCAGACGGCCAAGTGGGAACGGCAAACTATTGGTTAGTCGTGCCGCTGGTTTTTTGTCAAAACCGCAATATAGAAATGATGCGCAGTGCATTACAAGATGCCTTGGGATATTCCAAGGAAGCGCACTATATCGATTATGCGCGCAATTTAGTCAGTGCGTATCGCAAGGGTGATTCGATGGCATCAAGCGCGGTAGTTAATACAGATGACCAAGTCTTTCCCAATGTCGATGGGGTTAAATTTATCACCCACACGGCAGGTTGCGGGGGTACACGTGAAGATGCACTGGCACTGTGTAAGCTATTGGCAGGTTATATCCATCACCCCAATGTTGCCGGTGCCACTATCTTAAGCTTGGGCTGTCAAAACGCGCAGATGTCGCTGCTTGAACAAGAGCTAAAGACTCTTGATCCCGATGGGAATACCCCTGTGCTCTGGTTTGAGCAACAGCAATACGGGCAAGAGCGAGTGATGATTGAGGCGGCAATAGAGCAGACGTTGCAGGGTTTGGCAGTGGCGAATCAATGTGAGCGTAAAGCGGTGCCTCTGTCTAACTTACGTATCGGCGTAGAGTGTGGCGGGTCAGATGGTTTCTCGGGGTTGTCTGCAAATCCATTGATAGGGCGCGTGGCTGATAAAATCGTCGCGCTTGGCGGCACCGCTATTTTAGGGGAGTTTCCCGAGCTTTGTGGTGTTGAGCAAAATATTTTAGATCGGTGTGAAGACAGTGCATTGCGCGAGCGCTTTTCAGATTTAATGAAAGCTTACGAGCGACACGCCCTCGCCGTGGGTGCGAGTTTTGATATGAACCCCTCTCCAGGCAATATTCGCGATGGTTTAATTACGGATGCAATGAAATCAGCGGGGGCTGCGCTCAAAGGTGGTAGTGCTCCAGTGAGTGATGTGCTTGATTATACGCAAGTAGCCACAAAGCGCGGCTTGAACTTACTCTGTACACCCGGTAATGACGTTGAGTCGACGACCGCGCTAGCGGCGACAGGTGCGAATCTCATCTTGTTCTCCACAGGCCTAGGGACCCCTACCGGTAACCCCGTTGTGCCTGTCTTAAAAATCTCCAGTAATAGTGCTATCGCTACGCGCATGTCGGATATCATCGACTTTGATGCAGGATCTATCATCAATGGTGAAAGTGACTTAGACACGCTTAGCGATGAGCTGATGGAACTTTGTATAGAAACGGTATCTGGAGACAATATCTGTAAAGCGCGAGCTTTAGGACAAGATGATTTTATACCCTGGAAACGCGGTGTCTCACTTTAGCAAGCAGGCGAGTACTAAAAAAATAAATAGGTAAAAACATGAAACAGTATGCACTAGCACTGGATTTAAAAGATGATCCGCAGTTGATTGCCGAGTATGAGCAGTACCACAGACAGGTTTGGCCAGAAGTGCTGGCGGCTATTCGCCATGTAGGTATCTTGGAGATGAAAATTTTTCGCACTGGCAACAGAATGTTTATGTTGATGGAAACAAGCGATGACTACGATCCACAGCGTGCGGCTGCGTACTTTGAAAGTGATGCTAAGTCACAGCAGTGGGAGCAGTTAATGGATAAGTTTCAGCAGCGGCTAGTTTGGGCGCCCGCAGATGATAAATGGGTGCCGATGGACTGTTGTTTTCAACTGTCTCAACAATCGTTAAGAGGTTAAATATGCGCATTGATGCCCATCAACATTTTTGGCAGTACAACAGTGTTGAATACGACTGGATTGACGAGTCAATGTCATTGTTGCGACGCGATTTTTTACCTCATGATCTGCAGCCTTTACTGAAAAAACATGATGTTGCTGGCTGTGTTGCAGTACAGGCGCGACAGTCGATGCAGGAAACTCACTGGTTGCTGTCACTCGCTGAGCAACACGAGCAGATTTTGGGCGTTGTCGGCTGGATTGATCTGACCAGTGATACCCTGCGCAGCGAGTTACAAGCACTGCGCTGCAATCCTTGGCTGAAAGGTTTTCGCCACGTATTGCAAGGGGAGAGTGATCTGAATTTTATGCTGCAACCCGCTTTCATTCAGGGGGTTGAGTGCTTGGCTGAACAAGACTATAGCTACGATATTTTAGTGCATGCTGGGCAGTTGCCTCAAGTCTGTAAACTGGTCAAAAAACTGCCTCAGATGAGACTGGTGATAGATCATGTCGCCAAGCCGAAAGTCGCAGCACAACAATGGCAGGGCTGGGCGGAACACATGCTTGAGCTGGGCCAGTATCAGCACTTGTACTGTAAACTTTCAGGCTTAGTGACAGAGGCCAGCTGGGAGAGCTGGAGTGCGGCTGATATCGAACCTTATTTGGCACATACCCTAAGAGCATTTGGCGCTGAGCGTCTGATGTATGGATCAGATTGGCCCGTCTGCCAAGTCGCGGCCAACTATAGTGAAACGTTGGATTTAGTGGAGCAATTTGTTGACCGGGAGTGTCCCGAGCTACGAGCGGCAGTGATGGGTGGCAATGCCACAAAATTTTATGCACTGGATCGTTAGGAAACAGTCCGACAGCGGCGATTATAGTGAGAGCTATTGGTTAATACTGAGAGAAATAATATGCAATACAATAAATTAGGAAAAACTGATCTTGAGCTATCTCAGTTGGGGTACGGTGCATCTCCTCTAGGTAGTGTATTTGGGAAAGTGGACCAATCTACGGGTATTCGCACTGTGCACAGTGCGCTAGATTGGGGGATTAACTACATAGATTGTTCGCCCTACTACGGTTTGACTAAAGCGGAAACAATGCTGGGAAAAGCGTTGCAAGGCATTCCTAGAGATCGCTATATACTCTCCAGTAAAGCCGGTCGATACGGGCCTGAGCAGGCGGATTTTGATATGTCACCAAAGCGGATTCGCGCCAGTTTAGAAGAAAGTTTGGCGCGTTTAGGGGTGGATGAATTAGATATATTTTTACTGCATGATATTGAATTTGTCGATCTGGATTATGTTTTGGCTGAATCACTCCCCTGTTTAGAGGCGCTTAAGAAAGAGGGCCGGATTCGCTATTTTGGGGTGACCGGTTACCCTTTACAGAGTGTGCAAAAAATAGTGCAGCACTATCCGCTGGACTGTGTGTTGAGTTATTGCCGCTATGCATTGCACGATACTTCCCTGCTGTCGATAACAGAGCTATTACAACAGCAAGACGTAGGTATTATCAATGCCTCTCCCACTGCTATGGGGTTGCTAACCGATCGCGGGGCACCTGAATGGCATCCAGCTGATCGCACGCTTATTGACTGTTGTCGCAGGGCTCAGCAGTTGTGTAGTGAGCAAGGCGTCAACATAACCCAAGTGGCTATGCAGTTCGCAGTAGGTCATCAGTCTATTGCATCTACGCTAGTTGGCACAGCCAATCCCCAGAATTTGCGCAATAATTTAGATTGGATAGATCAGCCTATTAACGAGGTGTTAGTGGCTGAAATCCGCGCGATTTTTGCCCCTTGCGCCGGTAGTGTCTGGGCCTCGGGAATGGATGAGAACAGCGATAAGTAGTTTGTAACAGGAGCTAAGTGCAGAAATAGTGGTTTTTTGGGAGGGGTATCTAGTTGGTATTACAGCTAAAGACGAAGTGAACAGGCGAGATTCGCGTGGTCTAGGCCTCTTGCGAGAGTACTTCTGCGCGTTAGTGCAGGCTTCAGCAGCAAATGGTACTAAGCTCGGCCTATCAATGGACTTAAGTGTTTACGCGCTTTAGCTTGAGTCTCCCTCTGTTAATTTTTTGGCTTTTCCAGAGCTGGTGCACACTGTCGCACGTTATAAGTGTTAATGAGGCCAATTGTTGTTTGTCATTCGTGATTGAAAGTCGATGAAGCGCTATCTTTCGATGAAAATTGCGGGTTAGTGAAAATTTTACTCAACTAAAATAATAAATTAGTTTTGATTTTTATTTATAAAAAATAAATAACAAAAAATAATTGACACAAAGATGAAAAATGTTTTTAATTAATAAAAAACAAATATAACAAAAGCCGTAAAGTTTCTTTTAATACGCTAGAAAAAGAAATGGGTGGAGGAAAGAAAATGGAACATCTAAACAGTGCCAAGATAATTTTGAAGGCGCGCGGGCTCAGTAAACACTATGGTGGGGTCGTCGCTTTAGACGCGGCCGATTTCGACCTGCGAGAAGGTGAAGTATTGGCGATTGTCGGAGACAATGGCGCTGGTAAATCAACCTTGGTGAAAGCCTTGACTGGAGCGGTTCCTAAAACGTCTGGAGTCATCAGCATTGATGGCCACGAAACACGTATTGATAATCCAACGGATGCAAAAAATGCCGGGATAGAAACCGTTTATCAAGATTTGGCCTTAGTGAATGAGATATCGATCACTAAAAATATGTTTCTCGGGCGAGAAATTGTAAAAGACAACCTATTCGGCAAGTGGTTTGGAGCGCTGGACTTTCCAACCATGGATAAAAAAATAAAAGAGCTTTTTCAAAAATTAGATATTCGTATCGCCGATATCTATCGCGATGCAGAAGCCTTTTCCGGAGGTCAACGCCAGGCGGTAGCGCTAGCTAAAACTGTTATGTTCGGTAAGCGCATCGCTATTTTAGATGAGCCGACAGCCGCCCTTGGAGTGCGCGAAAGTAAGATGGCCATGGACTTGGTGTGTTCTTTAAAAGACCACGGTCTCTCGGTCATCATGATTACCCACAACATGCAGCATGTGCTCAATCACTGCGATCGGGTGGTTGTTATGCGTCTGGGTAAAGTAGCAGCGGTTTGCGATGTTGACGAAGTCGATGGGGATATGCTGGTCGGGCTTATTACTGGCACTATTGAACATAAGGTAGGGTAGAAAATGTTAAATCAAAAGAGTTCTGAATTTGTCTCTGTACCACAAGCTAAGACCAGTGGTTTGCAAATACTGCGTTATCAATTCATGCAAATCTGGCAAGTATTGGCGGCACTGTTACTTATTTATGCGGTGTTTTTCATACTATCTCCCGCCTTTCGCAACGTCGATACCTTACTTTCAATTTTTTCTCAGGGAGCCATTTTGGCTGTATTGGCCTGTGGGACCACGATAGTGTTGATTTCCGGCGGGTTAGATTTATCGGTGGGGTCCATCTTTGCAGTGGTCGGAGTTGTCGTGGGGGTTTTGATCAAAGAATATGAGTTGGCATACCCGTTGGCAATCTTGGGTGCACTGGTAGCGGGCACTTGTTTGGGGGCGCTCAACGGCGTTATTCAAGTGGTGACAAAAGTCCCGGCCTTTATTGTTACGCTCGGTGGTTTAACCGCCTACAAGGGGCTGGCTGAACTACTTGGTAGCGGCAAAGATTTATCACGCTTTCCCGAGGGTTTTCAGATGCTGGGATCTGGTTACTTAATGCCGATCTGCATCATGTTAGGTGCGGCTCTATTGACTGGCTTGTTTTTGACTAAAACACGCTTAGGTAATCACGCCTTTGCTATAGGCGGCAACGAGGAGGTCGCGCGATTGTCCGGTGTGAATGTAGCACGCAGCAGAATTTACTACTACATGATCGGCGGTATGTTTGCCGCTACCGCCGCTATATTGGAAGTCTCTAAGCTGAATTTTGCGCAGAGTTCACGGGGTGTGAGCTACGAGCTATTTGCCATCGCTGCAGTGGTTATCGGAGGCACAAGTCTATTTGGTGGGCGCGGCAGTGTCGGAAAAACAATTATCGGCATGCTGATTATGCAGACAATCATAGTGGGTTTGGCGTATCTAGGGGTAGGCACCTCTTTCCAGCGCATTGCTATAGGTACCATTATCGTATTAGCCGTCTACTGGGATGTATGGCGACGTCAAACGAGATAGTAGTACCAAAATACGTACTTAAATTTTAAAAAACAATGCGGCACAGTACGCTGTGCTGCAAAACGCTCAAATGGGCACCTTTCAAATCAATTAAGGATAAAAATAATGAAATTGAAAACAACAAAACTATTAAAAGGTATGGCGGTCGCAGCGGCCATGACAGCGACAATGATTTCGGGCTCAGCTTATGCCGAAGGCATTCGCATTGCCTATACAGGCTACTCTACCGATCAGCCTTTCTGGGTGGGTGTGGGTAAAGCTGCCATGGACAAAGCGGCAGAGCTAGGGGTCGAGTTTATTGATCTCACAGCCACTCAAGCAGATGCTGCAGCACAAAAAGATGCCGTTGATCGCGCTCTGAACATGGGTGTTTCTGGGATTATTATTGGTTCTGTAGACAATCGTGCTTTTGGCTCGTCACTGGATATGGCGGCTAAAAAGGGCATTCCAGTGGTCACTGTTGATACCGCTATCGACCATGAACATATTAAAAGTTTGGTACAGACTGACAACTTAGCAGCCGCGGGCCTTGCCGGTGACTATATTGTTAGCCAAGTCAAAGAAGGTTCAGTGTTGATCCTCGGTGGATCAGCCGGTCACCAGACAGGTAATGCGCGACGTGATGGCGTGAAAACTGCTGCAGAGGCTGCTGGTTTAGAAGTGATTTTTGTGATTTGTGACTGGGCTGAAGCTTGTGGTTACGAAACAACGATCAACCGCTTGCGCTCAAACCCTGACATCAAGGCGATTTTTGCCGCATCAGATCCTATGGCACTGGCCGCTGTATCAGCTGTTAAAGAGTTAGGGCGTATAGATGATGTCGTGATTGTCGGTTTCGATGGTAATCCTGGCAACCTAGAGTCTATTGCCGCAGGCGAGCAACGTGCAGATATCAAGCAAGACAATACTAGTATGGGCGCTAAGAGTGTGGCTAACCTAGTGGCTTTAATCAAAGGTGAGAAAGTCGCTGCACTTACCCCTATTGATGGCATTTTGATTACCGCTGAAAACGTTGCTCAATACCGATAAAAGTACCTTTATTGGTTAACCTTTGGCGGTCTGTTGGCGCGTTGTATAAACCACGGATCGTCAAATACTCTACTTAAGCTTTGCTTACTTTCACTGTATTAATAAGCAGAGCTCCCTTCGTAAAAATCAATATTTTTCAATAAATTGTCACTGATCTCAGTCAGCTACTGGCTTTTTTACTTGCTAAATAGTTGTTAAGGTGTTGAAAATATTCAATAAAAAATACTCTTAAAACAGGAAGAATATAAATGGCCGCGCTTGAAATACATCCTCAAACCCCATTGGGATACGATTGCTTAGCACTGGGAGAGGTCATGCTCAGATTAGATCCAGGCCTAGAGAGAACACGTCGTGCGGACAGCTTTAAAGTTTGGGAGGGCGGTGGTGAATACAATGTTATACAGGGTTTAAGTAGTTGTTACGGTCACAAAAGTGCCATACTGACAGCGCTAGTTGATAACGAAGTCGGTCAGCTAATAGCCAGCATGATAAGGCGTTCGGGTGTCGATACCCAATTTATTCAATGGTCTGATTTTGATGGCATTGGTGCCAATGCGCGCAATGGGCTGTATTTTATGGAGCGCGGGTTTGGTGAGCGTGGCGCTAGAGCAGTGATGGATAGAGGTCATACGGCTATTTCACAAATGCGCGCAGAGGATATTGACTGGAGCGCCTTGTTCACACAAATTGAACCGCGCTGGTTTCATACAGGTGGCGTGATGGCA
>Ga0209291_1000301_pt1 | contig 48477 bp, 39 predicted proteins | sample GOMGulsemesocosm_FD_184633 | JGI IMG/M metagenome (GOLD analysis project Ga0209291, IMG submission 184633) | Methane-oxidizing microbial communities from mesocosms in the Gulf of Mexico - GOM9B Gulf of Mexico (SPAdes) (version 2) | ecosystem: Environmental > Aquatic > Marine > Cold seeps...
AATATACAATAAATAAACTAAATTGCAAATAAAATTAGCAAAATATGTCGTTTTTTGGAAAGAATATAAAAAAAATAAGAAAAGTAAAGAATTTAAGTCAGCAAGCTTTTGCGGACTTATTTGAACTTAAACGCGCTACTTTAGGGGCTTATGAGGAAGGAAGGAGTGAGCCTAAAATAGAAACAATCATAAAGGTTGCTAATTATTTTAGTATTTATATCGATCAGTTGCTAACACGAGAGTTGACTGTAAATGAATTATTGAAGTTTAAAGGAGGTATTACTACTGATATAAATGAACTCACTCAGGAAAAGTTCACGGAAATCCCATGTATAACTGAAAGTAATATGGCTGACTATATATTGTATAGTGATAAAGCTACATTTGTGAATCAAATGCCGAAATTACAGTTGCCTGTTAAAAATGGCTTGGAGTTACGTGGGTTTACAATAGTAAATTTAGAAATGACTACTCATGATAAAGGGTTGTATCCTAATGATATTGTGGTTGGGCATTATTTTCCAGTAAACAAAATAAAAGAGTTGCTAAACGGAACTTTGGTATTAGTGCTTGTTTCAGGAAAGTTAATCTTACGTAGGATATATGTATTGAAAGACAAGGTTGTGTTAAGGGCAGATCATTCTAATATTGAGGATAAAGAGTTTTTGAAAAAGGATATTAAGGAAATTTGGAAAATTAAGTATTCATTCTTTAAAAGAATCCCAGAATTTAAAGATGATTTAGAGGATCAGTTATCGTTACTTGCTAATGAGTTAAATAAAATTAAAAAGCAATTGAAATAAGAATGGTACTTGTTGATTTGAAAATAAAAATGAATTCATTTCTATCTGTTGTTTTTGAAAAAGAAGAGGTAGAGTCGTTTTTCTATTTACTTGTTGATTTTAGGTTAAACCTGAATAAAATGGATTTTTTATTGAATCCAAATGTAGTAGTTAGTGAAGAAGATGAGGTGTTTTTTGAATCGGTTATTCAGAAATTAAAAACGGAACAGCCAATTCAGTATATTCTTGGGGAAACAGAATTTTACGGATTGCAATTTAAAGTAAATGAAAATACTTTAATTCCGCGTCCAGAAACAGAGGAATTGGTTGATTGGATTATACAGGATCTATTAATAGCTAAAAATGAAGGACTAACAATTCTTGATATTGGTACTGGTTCAGGGTGTATACCTATTAGTTTGGCTAAAAATGTAACAGGGGCACAGGTGACTACTGTAGATATTTCTGAAGCAGCAATAGAAGTTGCTCAGGGGAATGCGAAGCAAAATGGAGTAGATATTGGTTTTATTAACGATAGTATTTTAGAACCAAAAATTGTAAATGATTCGAAAAATGTATTTGATGTAATTGTTTCTAATCCGCCATACGTTCGTAATTTAGAGAAGCAAGAAATTAAAAAAAATGTTTTGGATTATGAGCCACATTTAGCGCTATTTGTGGAAGATGAAGATGCATTGATTTTTTATAAGAAGATAACTGAGTACGCGTTGAGTCATTTGAAGAAAGATGGAGTGTTGTATTTTGAAATAAATCAATATTTAGGAAAAGAAACTGTAGAGTTGATAGAAAACCTTGGGTTTGAAACTGTAGAGTTAAGGAAGGATATGGCTGGAAATGATAGAATGGTTAAGGCATACGGAATTAAAGAATAAAATTACAGGTTAGAGTAAAATCTTTATTATTTTTACTCTAATAAAAAATAAAAAACAATGAAAAAACACATTCCAAATATAATTACCTTATTAAACTTATTTTGTGGAAGTATAGCAGTGATCTTTGCTGTAGAAGATAATTTGTTTATGGCAGCAGTATTCGTGATGCTTGGAATTGTATTTGATTTCTTCGATGGTTTTGCAGCGCGTATCCTTGATGTAAAAAGTGAACTAGGCTTGCAATTGGATTCATTAGCTGATATGGTAACTAGCGGAGTAGTACCTGGAATAGTCATTTTTAAGTTATTTGAAAGGACTGCGGGTTCATTTCCTTATGCATTAGATTTTTCGACTACTGAATGGAATCATGGTACAGCCAGTTTTATACCTTTAATTGGGTTGTTGGTTATATTAGCATCGTGTTATCGATTGGCAAAATTCAATATTGATACTCGTCAAACCGATTCGTTTATTGGTTTGCCGACTCCGGCAAATACGTTGTTTATATTAAGTTTACCATTAGTTTTAATGACTAACGATGTCCAGTGGATGAATGAGGTGATTTTAAATAAATGGTTTTTAATAGGGTTGACTTTGTTTAGTTGCTATATGTTAAATGCTGAGATTCCGTTATTTTCATTGAAAATGAAAACCTATGGTTTCAAAGAAAATGCAGTGAAGTATATCTTTTTGATGTCAGCAATCGTCATGTTAGTATTGTTACAGTTTGTAGCGATACCGTTAATTATTGTTTTATACGTATTACTTTCTGTGTTCATGAATTTAAAGAAGTAATATGGCTTCGGGAAGAACTGAATTAATTCGTTTGCAACGAAAATCATCTCTTAAGCGGAAACCTATAAAAAAAAGAAAGCCTCAAAAGAAAAAGTTTTCGTTTAAGAAACATATTATTCTTCCAATATTTTTAATGGGATTCATGTATGGCGTATGGCATTATCGTTATGCGTTGTATTATATAGCATTTCAGCGGATAGAAAAAAATGAGGCTATAAAAGTATCATCTGTAACTACACAGTTGCGAATATTTGATGTATTACAGCATCATCAGCAAAAAACATTCGGAATAGATGTTTCTCATTATCAAGGAAAAATAAATTGGGATGAGGTAACTAAGGTTCAGGATAGTTTTCCGATTTCATTTGTATTTGTGCGTGCTACAGCTGGAAGTGTTAAGCAAGATCGGAAATTTAAAACCAATTGGAAAAAATCAAAGCAAAAAAGGCTTATTCGTGGGGCTTACCATTACTATCGTCCTAATGAAAACTCTATTTTGCAAGCAAATAATTTTATTAATACGGTAAAACTACAAAAAGGCGATTTACCTCCGGTATTGGATATTGAGGATGTGCCGAGAATACAGAGTATAGCAAATTTAAAAATTGGCTTGCGAAAATGGTTAAATAAAGTGGAACAACACTATGGTGTTAAGCCAATAATTTACTCAGGAGAATCGTTTTATAACGACCATTTGTATAAAGATTTTTCAGAATATACCTGTTGGGTTGCTAATTATAATTTTTACGTAGAAAATATAGATAAGGATTGGAACTTCTGGCAGTTTACAGATAAAGGAAGTGTGCGTGGTATTAAAGAATTTGTAGATGTGAATATCTATAACGGGAGTAAAGAAGAATTATTGAGATTGGTTAAGTAATGGATACTTGATTCTTTTTAAATTAAAAACAGCAGTTAATAGAATTATTAACTACTGTTTTGTTAGATTTATTTAGTCTTCTGTGATATCTAGTGGGAAAGTTGCTTTTCCGCTTGTATTGACTGATTCAAGCGTGATGTTCTCAAAACAGTATTCTACATTTAATGTATAGTTTCCTGCAGTATCATTAGCTCTGTTTATCATTGCAAACTCTCTTGTTTGACAAGAGCAAGGTGTTAAGCAATCAATGTTTATGAATCTATCAGGTACAATTTGTATTTTTTCTAACGGATGTATGTCTGGTGTTAGAGAAACTTTTGTAATTCTAAGACCGTTATATGTAATGTCTTTAAATGAATTACAAACGGTTAAGTAGAATACTTCGGTGTCATGTTCTTCTATTTGATCATTAGCACCATCTCCCCAATGAAAAGAAAAACAAGGTTCAAAGTCAACTTTTTCTGTAATAGCATTTAGCGAACAAGATTCCATAAACGGATCAGGGCAATTGTCGTCAGATTTTACAATAGTGTATTTTGTTTTTGCACGTTCTATTAACTCTTCATTTTGTAGTTCAGATTCTTCATTACATCCAGTGCATCCACAATCACAATTGTCATGGCTATCCATACAAGGGTTTGGTATTAAATTAGGGAGTCCTAACTTTCCAATAGTACCGTTCTGAAGTTTTATGTATTCTTTTTGAAGATTACAGCCAGTACCAATAATGTTAGGGTCTAAAATAGCTGCTAATGTGTTTTCATTATCTTTTACAAGATATATTCTCCCATCGGGACCTAGTTGTAAGGCGCCTAAAACATATGCGCCTCCTTTATTTGTAAAAGTTTCAATAAGAGTAGATGTTAGTGTTGTAGCTGTTAAGTCTACTTGGTGAACTCTTGCTTTTGAATTATTGTTGGCTGGGGCAGTAGAGTATCCTCCGATATTGGCGTAATACAATACATTGTTATTAGGAGAAAATTCAAGGCCATATGTTTTTTTGTATTGTGTAGTAATCTTTATGACGTTAGGAATATCTATAAATCCTGTATTATTATTGAAATTATATAGTAATATGTTACCGCTATTTGTGTTCGCTATAGCTAATCTAGTTCCGTCAGGGCTTCCTTTAAGGTACCCTGATTCTCTTGTGTCATCATTCATGTCTACGTCATATACATGAGAAACCCCATTAGCATCTACTTTGAAAACTCTGAATGCACCAGGACCAATTTTATTAGTATCTATGTTAACACCTTCTTTCTGAAGAGCTGTAATAATCCAGAAATCTTTACAGTTATTATGTTGTATAGCTGTTAATCTTTCGGTAGGCGAATAACCTTTATTACTTGGTAGTGTCATTAAATTGGATATAGGAGTAATTGTCCAATTAGGAGTAGATAAATTTATTAGTACGCCGTTAAAATGATTTGGATTTGGGCCGCCGCTACTACCATCCATTGTGAAAATATAATATTCATCTTTATTACCTGGGTTAGGAACAATAATTGCTGATTGTGTTGATGAAAAATCACCTAATAATGAAGGTGTTGCTTTTATGGAGTGGGTGGCTCCATCCCAGATGTGTACTCCATCGGTATAAAGTAGTAAATTTCCATTGTTATCAGATATACATGCACAACCTTCGTATACAATTGCATTTCCTGTAGGTCCTATTCCTGTTGTTGCAGAGGTAGGAGGATTCGTTGAAAAGTCTAAGCCGGCTTTAGTCCCAAAAGCCCAATTTTGATTTATTTTTGACATTTTATTAGTTTTAAATTTTAATATTGGTTTTATAAACAAATGTGATTATGGAATAACTATTTTCATTTGTTCAAATGAAATTGGGGTAATCGTATCTGCTTTTGCGTAAGATTTATAATGATAAAAGTATTTTCCGTGGTATGTTTTTAGAACTACGTCGTCAATATCCGTACCCCATCCTTGTTCTATAAAAAAGGATTCATTATCTCCCATGGTGTTGCTATTACATTTAACGTTGTCATTGGCGTCAACAGATAAAAATTTGTGATTACTTTTAGACCTGAAAAATACTTTTGTGACAATACTATTTCTTTCTCCCCAATGTCCGTAAAACACCAACATATCAAATTTTGTGTTTATTGGGAATGATTGCCAGCTATGAATATGATTAAAGGAAACACTGTCGTTTGGATTAATGGCTAAGTGCATTTTGTTGTGCGAACCTGTTTCGTATCTAGCTTTGATAGCGATATCCTCAATCACATCAACATATCTAAACCAGTTTTTGGGTTTCCAGCCTATGTCATTACCTACTAATCCTTTTAGTTTTGTTCCTTCTTGACTAATGAATACTCTTTGGTCAGGGTTAAGTACTTGATTGTGGTAATAGGTCATTAAGGTGAAACTCTTAAATGGATTCTGTCCACTTATCCAAGCTGGTTGTCCTAGGATGCCGTAAATATCAAAATGATGTGGGTGATTAGTTGTGTTTGCTGCAATACCGTATTTTAATTCTCTATTGGAATAGTCAATATATAAAGAAGAAAAAGAGCCTTGATACGTTTGATTAGGATCCGCTTTACATTTTAACAACGCATATAAAAAAGAATATTTTTGAACGTCTCTACCATGACCTGTTTGCTGATAAGGGTCATAATTTGAGTGCATGTTTAAGTTTTGAGAAAACTTAAAATATTCATTTCCATTAATTCCTATTTGTGATACGAATTTAACGATGCTAGTTGTTGGGTCTGCAGATAGAAAATGTCCATCTTTTCCCTGAATAACAAACCATTCATCTTGCCAGCTTTTACTATACCCAAGACTGCTTTTTATGTGTGTGAAAACTTGATTTTTGTCTAAGTTTTTATCGTAATATAGATAATAGCTTTTTTCATCAGAGTCTTTAGTGTCTAACTTAGTGGGGACTAATTTTACTTGTTCTTTAAAGTTCTCAAAAGCAGGAGTTGTACCATTAAAAGAGAATATTGTTTTTGACTTGATTAATGGTGTTCTGTCATTCATTTTTTCAATAGCAGCTTTCATGTCAGTTATTTTATCACTTCCAATCCCTTTAATAGCAGAAATTTGTTCAATAGAGGTGAACTGTTGACTTTCAAGTTCGTCTTGAGTTTCTTTTATGCGTTTGGCAATTGTTGCTCCAATTCCTTTTTTATCCCCATCAGCAAAATGCTCTAGCTGAGTACTATTTGAATAATTGATAAACTCTAATAATTGGTTAATTGTTGTTTTCATAATCATTGTTAAAATACACCTACTCTTTGTTGCAGTTTTCGGCTTCCCTGTTTTGGTTTTACAAATGTCTGAATGAACTTGTTTTTAATCGATGAGTGTATGACGGTAAAACGGAAGAATGGATAGCCTATATTTTTTAGGTTGTTTAACCCTATGTTTTAGGGTTGTATTTTGTGGAAGAGAATTCTGATAAAATAGTTTCTTTGCACAAGAAAAAAGTATATTTAAAAATTAAAACTAATTAACTATGATTTTACCTTTATTATTAGCCGTGGTGGCAATTGCATTTGCTGTTTATGTGTATAAAAACCCTCCTGGAATGTCCTGTACTTGTACAAAAAAAAGTATTTGTATGGATTGTATGGATGATCCAATGAGTGAATTGGAAATAAGCTTAGTTCATAAAATGGTTGGAGGATATAAAAACAAACAATTAGATTGTATTAATAGTAATTTAAAGAAGAATGATGGATCAAAAATGGATGATGCCCACTCGATCTGGTTTGATTTAGAAACAATTAAAGCATTTTTGTGTCATACAGAAATGAATGCAGTGAAAAATGCAGTTGCAAAAGAAGATTTAGGATTGCGTATTTATTATTCTCGTTACCCAGAAAAAATGCAATGGGGGAGTTATAGTGATTTGTCAGGAGTTGATGGTAATTATGAAGAACGTCATACTTTGTTAATGATACCAACGATGTTAAGAAAAGGAGTTAATGTAGATTTTAACCCGTTAGATATAGATACTTATACTACTAGTTTGAATGATATTGAAGCGTACCAAAATGTAAATTCAACTACTAGAATGCCTGTTTTTGGAGGGAATTCAGCTAGGAGAGGTGGAGGCACAGGAGCTCAAAATCATGGTTCTATTTTTCCTCCAGAATCAACAAATGGTCATGGATTTAAATAAAAAATCATGATTGAATATTATTTGATTTTACGTAAAGGTCTATTAGGGATAGAATTTGTTTCTGCCCTGATAGGTTTTATATATATATTAAAATTAAAAGGTTCTTATTGGAAATGGTTTTCTATCTATTTAATTTTTATATTTTTTCAGGAATTTTTAACATCAGATAAGACTTCTTTTTTTAATATTTCAAAAGAAGATTACTATACTTTTATTGGTATTCCTATTCAGTATTTGTTTTTTTATTGGTTGTATGCGTATAAATCATTAAAAAACAAGAAGCTCTTTGTGATATTTATTATTACTTATCTTTCTACATATGTTCCTATTGAGTTAGTTTATAAAGATATAAATTTAAGGAACTCTTTGAATCTGACTGTTGGCACAATTTTATTAATGATATTGATTGTTCTGGAATTAAAAAAACAGATAATAACTGATGATATTCTTAAGTTTAAAGAAAATAAAATGTTCTATATAAATATAGGTGTGATGTTATTTTATGTAGGGACTTATCCATATTTTGCATTTCAAAAAACACTATTAGAAGAACAGTATGTTGATATTCGTAACTTCTATTATTGTTATTTTCTAGCATCAAATTACTTAATGTATTCATTATTTGCAGCATCGTTTATATGGGGGAAAAATTATTCATAGTAATGTTAATTTTGTTTAACGTAATATTCTTAGCTTTTATAGGTGGGATAGTTATATTTATACGTGAGTATAGAATAAAGAAGAAAGCACATTTAAAAGAAATTTCTACAATTGATGAAAGCCACAAAAAAGAATTATTAGCTACACAAGTAGAAATTCAGGCGGAAACTATGCAATATATTGGACAAGAAATTCACGATAATATTGGACAGAAACTTACGCTTGCAAGTCTATATGCACAACAGTTAATTCATGAAAATAACGTCCCAAATATTCATGAAAATATTAAAGGGATAAATGATATTATAAACCAATCCTTAAAGGAGTTGCGACAATTATCAAAATCTTTAACGGATGATTCTATTAAAAATAGTTCTATTTCAGAATTGATTTCGAATGAGTGTGAGAAAGTCAATCATTTAAAAAAGTGTAATGTGCAATTTTTCAATACCGCTACAATTAAACTAGATTCTTATGAGGTTAAAAGTATTTTATATAGAATTACACAAGAGTTTTTACAAAACAGTATTAAGCATTCAAATTGTAAAAACATATTAGTTTCATTAGGTGTAATAGATAATGTAATACAATTATTATTAGAGGATGATGGAGAAGGATTCGATACTCAAAATGTGAAGAGTAATGGTATTGGTATTGAAAACATAAAAAAGCGAACAAAGCTAATTGGAGGAGAGTTCAAATTTGAAAGCCAAAAAAATCAAGGAACAAAACTTACTATAGAAATACCTTTTTAAATGAAAAAAACTATCGTTATTGTTGATGATCATGTGTTGATAGCAAATGCACTAAGTAGTATAATTTCTAAATTTGAGCAATTTGAAGTCATATACACATGTGAGCATGGTGTTGATTTTCAGGAAAAGTCAAAATTAAAAGGAATGCCAGATATTGTTTTATTAGATGTTAGTATGCCGGTAATGGATGGTTTTGAAACAGCTAGTTGGATACAGAAAACACATTCTGATATACTAGTCATGGCTTTAAGCATGCAGGATGATGAGGCAAGTTTACTTAAAATGATTAAAAATGGAGCAAAGGGGTATATGTTAAAAAATATTTATCCAACAGAATTAGAAAATGCACTAACGATTCTTGTGAAAAAAGGGCGTTTTTTTCCGGAATGGGCATCAAATATAGTATTCAGTAGTATTGGTAACGTAAGCCAAGATGCAAATGATAAGGTAAAGTTATCAGATAGAGAAATAGAGTTTTTGAAATACACCGTTACTGAAATGAATTACAGGCAGATTTCAGAAAAAATGTTTTGTAGTCCAAGAACCATAGAGAATTACAGAGATAGTTTATTTGAAAAATTAGAACTTAAAACTAGAGTAGGCTTGGCTGTCTATGCTTTTAAAAATGGATATTCAAAAGATTAATGATTTGAATTACTTAAAATCTAATTTCTTTTTACGTAATTCAAAGTTTTGTCCTAGATATACTTTACGCACCATTTCGTCTTCAGCTAACTCTTCTGGTTTACCGTGTTTTAAAATGTTTCCTTCAAACATTAAGTAGGTCCTGTCAGTTATAGCTAAGGTTTCTTGTACGTTATGATCCGTAATTAAAATGCCAATATTTTTATCTTTTAGTTGTGCAATAATTCGCTGAATATCTTCAACGGCAACAGGATCAACACCAGCAAAAGGTTCGTCTAATAATATAAAACTTGGATTGGTAGCTAAAGCACGTGCTATTTCTGTTCTTCTACGTTCTCCTCCAGAAAGTAAATCCCCTTTACGATCTCTACGTTCTTGTAGATTGAATTCTTCTATTAATTGCTCGGTACGTTCAAGTTGTTCTTTTTTAGAAAGATCAGTTAACTCAAGTACACTCATGATGTTTTCTTGAACAGTTAACTTTCTGAAAACAGAAGCTTCTTGTGCTAAATATCCAATACCATGTTGCGCACGTTTGTACATTGGAAATTTTGTAATTTCAGTCTGGTCTAAAAATATCTTTCCTTCAGTAGGTTTTATTAGTCCAACAATCATATAGAATGATGTTGTTTTTCCAGCTCCATTAGGTCCTAATAATCCAACTATTTCGCCTTGTTTTACTTCAACAGAAATCCCTTTAACAGCAAGTTTGTTTTTGTAAGATTTTTTAATGTTTTCAGCTCTTAAAATCATAATGTGCAATTATAGTGTTGTAAAAGTAAGTGTTTGGGCTGTGAAAAAGAATTCTTTAATAAATCCTTAACTGTTTTTCAATAAAATACTCAGAGTATTAGTCATCTTGTAAGGCATCCCAGAACTCATAAGCTCTACGTAAATGTGGAATTACAATTGTACCTCCAACTAGTGTAGATATACTCAATGCTTCGGCAACTTCTTTTCCGTTTAAGCCAGCTTTGTGGCATGACTCTAAGTGGTATTTTACACAATCATCACATCGCAATACCATAGAAGCTGTTAATCCTAGTAATTCTTTTGTTCTTACATCTAAAGCACCTTCTTGAAAGGCCTTAGTGTCCAAGTTGAATATTCTATGAAGGATTTTATTGTCATCTTTTAAGATGCGCTTGTTCATTTTTTCCCTATATGCGTCAAAATCTTTTATTTTGTCATTCATGGCTTATGATGTTTCAAGTGCTTTTTTAGCTTGATTTTTTAATACTTTTTTAGAAATAAAAATACTTACTTCATATAAAATTATGACAGGGATAGCAACAATAATCTGACTTGCGATATCTGGAGGTGTTATTACAGCTGAAATAATTAATACAATTACTAAGGCTACTTTTCTATTTTTCCTTAAGAATTCAGGAGTAACTAATCCAATTTTAGTTAAAAAGTAAATGATAATTGGTAATTCAAAAATTAGTCCAGATGCTAATGTCGAAGCACGTACCAAACTGATATAAGAATCCAAATCAAAATCGTTGTGTATTTCTTGTGAAACACTGTAGCTTCCTAAAAAATTAATTGATAAAGGGCAGATTATGTAATAGCCAAATAAAACCCCTAAAAAGAATAGAGATGAAGCTGAAAAGATGAAGCCTCTAGATGTTTTGCGTTCATTGCTATGTAATCCAGGACTTACGAATTTCCAGAATTGATAAATAACAAAAGGAAATGCTATAATAAAACCGAAAGTAATGGAAACCCATATATGTGCTGAGAATTGCCCTGCTAAAGTTCTACTTTGTATCTCAAATGGCATTTCTGTAATGCATAAACTTTCGTCGATGCCTAGGGTTTTTGAAAGATTACAAAGACCATTGTAAGTAATGAAACTCATTTTTGACGGACCTAATAAAATTATGTCAAAAACTATTTTTTTGCATATGAATGCAATTGAAGCAAATGCTAATATAGATAAAGTTGCCTTTATTAGGTGTCCTCTTAACTCTTCTAAGTGGTCAAGAAAAGACATTTCATTTGTGTTTTTTTTTGCCATTTTATATAATTCCCTCTTTTATTAAATCGTGTATATGTACCACGCCACTAAATTGATTGTTGTCCTGTATTAATACTTGAGAAATATTATTTTCTTCTAAAAGCTCTTTTGCTTCAACTGCCATAGCATCACTAGTTAGTGTTTTTGGAGAGGCTGACATGATATCACTTGCTTTTAGCGTATTTATATCGGTAGTCTCTGCTAGCATACGTCTTAAATCTCCATCTGTAATAATACCAATTATTTTATCATCATCATCAGTAACTGCAGTTACTCCTAAACGTTTGTTAGATATTTCTATAATAACATCTTTGATTGATGCAGTAGCATTTACAGCTGGTTTTTCATTTTTTGAAATCAAATCACTAACACGTAAATATAAACGTTTTCCTAAAGCACCCCCTGGGTGGTATTTGGCAAAATCACTACTTGTAAAATCTTTTAAATTTAATAAAGAAACCGCTAAGGCATCTCCCATTACTAATTGGGCAGTAGTACTTGTTGTAGGTGCTAGATTATTTGGGCAAGCTTCTTTTTCAGCATACGCATGTAGTACATAGTCAGCTTCAGAACCTAAAAATGAAGTTCTGTTTGAAGTGATTGCTATTAATTTATTCCCTCCATTTTTGATTAAAGGAACTAATACTTTTATTTCAGGAGTATTTCCGCTTTTTGAAATACAAATTACGGTGTCGTTTTTCTGAACAGTTCCTAAATCTCCATGAATTGCGTCTGCTGCATGCATGAATATAGCTGGTGTACCGGTTGAATTCATTGTAGCAACAATCTTTGTTGCAATGTTTGCGCTTTTTCCAATACCAGAAATAATAACTCTACCATTAGAATTATAAATATGATTTACGGCTTCGGCAAATTCGTTGTCAACTAAGTTTTCTAAGTTGGCAATTGCTTTTTGTTCAATAGAAATGGTTTCTTTTGCTATTCGAATGATTTTTTCTAAACTACTCACTTAAATAAAATTTAAAAATCAACAAAACTATTGTACGTTACTTTTTTGCTGATTAAGTTTGTATATGAAAACCTTTAATAAGCATTTTTTTTTATAAAAAAGTTGCTTTAGGTTTTAAATAAAATACTATCTTTAATATCCTCAAACGAAATTACTTTTTTTTTGTCAGATACATATAATGTATGATAAGAAAGTTGTTTTATTTAAGTGATAAAAATTAAATAGGGCATAAAATATAAAATATTTAAATGGAATTTAATCAAGTTGACTTACACGCTTCGTTAAAAAAATACTTTGGGTTCTCACAATTTAAAGGATTACAGGAAGGTGTTGTTAAAAATGTATTAGAAGGAAAAGACACTTTTGTTATTATGGCAACTGGTGGAGGTAAATCCTTATGTTTTCAATTACCTGCATTAATGAGAGAAGGAACTGCAATAGTAGTTTCTCCTTTAATAGCATTAATGAAGAATCAAGTTGATGCCATTAGGGGGATTTCTTCTGAAAAAGGAATAGCTCATGTATTAAATTCCTCTTTAACAAAAACTGAAGTAAAACAGGTGAAAGAGGATATTACAAATGGTATAACAAAATTACTATATGTGGCACCTGAGTCATTAACTAAAGAAGAGAATATTGAGTTTTTACGATCAGTACCAATTTCTTTTATGGCAGTAGATGAAGCTCATTGTATATCTGAATGGGGGCATGATTTTAGACCTGAATACAGGAATTTAAAAAGTATAATTAAAAAAATAGGAGATAATATTTCAATTGTAGCACTTACTGCTACTGCAACTCCTAAAGTACAAGAGGATATTACTAAGAATTTAGGTATGCCAAAAGCGGAAGTTTTTAAGGCAACTTTTAATAGGCCTAATTTATATTATGAAGTACGTCCGAAAACTAAAAATGTAGATGCTGATATTATTCGTTTCGTAAAACAAAATGAAGGAAAAAGTGGTATTGTGTACTGTTTAAGTAGAAAAAGAGTTGAGGAATTGGCTCAAGTACTTCAGGTAAATGGTGTGAAGGCAGTCCCGTATCATGCAGGTTTAGATACTAAAACAAGAGCAAAACATCAGGATATGTTTTTGATGGAAGATACCGATGTTGTAGTAGCAACTATTGCATTTGGGATGGGAATAGATAAGCCAGATGTTCGTTTTGTAATTCATCATGATATTCCTAAAAGTATTGAGAGTTATTATCAAGAAACAGGTCGTGCTGGTAGAGATGGAGGGGAAGGACATTGTTTAGCGTTTTATGCTTATAAGGATATAGAAAAACTCGAAAAATTCATGGCTAATAAGCCAGTAGCTGAACAAGAAATTGGGCATGCTTTATTGCAAGAAATGGTTGCGTTTTCAGAAACTTCAATGTCTAGGCGTAAGTTTATACTTCATTATTTTGGAGAAGAATTTGATGGTGTAAATGGAGAAGGAGCAGATATGGATGATAATATGCGTAATCCTAAAAAGCAACATGAAGCTCAAGATGAACTAAGAATTCTTTTAGAAACCATAAGTCTGACAAAAGAAAAATATAAAGCTAAAGATATTGTTAGTACGTTATTAGGGAATAAAAATGCACTAATTTCTTCACATAAAACAGATACTAAACCGTTTTTTGGAAACGGAAAGGGGAAAGATGGAGTGTATTGGATGGCTTTAATACGTCAAGCAATAGTAGCTAAATTTATTAAAAAAGATATTGAAACATATGGAGTTATTCGTTTAACTGAAAATGGAAATCAATTTATTGATACTCCAGCAAGTTTTATGATGACTGAGGATCATATGTATGTTGATGAAGGTACTGATGGAGTAATGGTTGCTTCAAAAGGGAGTGATGTTGCTGCGGATATGCAGTTGATGAAAATATTGAAAAGCTTACGTAAAACAGTAGCTCATAAATTAGGAGTGCCGCCTTTTATTGTTTTTCAAGATCCTTCATTAGAGGATATGGCGTTAAAATATCCAATCAGTATTGAAGAGTTAAAAAACGTTCATGGAGTAGGAGAAGGAAAAGCTAAAAAGTACGGAAAGGAATTTGTAAAATTAATAGCGCAGTATGTAGATGATAATGATATTGTGCGTCCAGATGATTTAGTAGTTAAAAGTACAGGAGTTAATTCAGCTTTAAAATTATATATTATACAAAATGTTGATAGAAAATTACCTTTAATTGATATTGCTGCTGCTAAAGGAATGACAATGACTGAGTTCATTAAAGAAATGGAACAGATAGTGTATTCTGGAACTAAATTGAATTTGAATTACTGGATTGATGATCATTTAGATGAGGATCAACAAGAAGAGATTCATGAGTATTTTATGGAGGCTGAAACCGATAAAATTACCGCTGCAATTGAAGAGTTTGAAGGAGATTATGAAGATGAAGAATTGCGATTATACCGCATTAAATTCATTAGTGATGTAGCTAATTAATAATAGTTTTTACTTGAGAGTTTATAAAAAAATACAGCTCGAAAAAGGGCATGGTATTAAAAATAAATTGTTGCAATGGAGTCAGCAATTTAGAGAGGTTGTTTGGTTAGATTCTAATGATTTTCAACAAAAATATTCAAGTTATGATGCTGTTTTAGCTGTTGATGCATTCACAATATTACAAACAGATGCAACTGAAGCATTTGATAAGTTAAAAGAATATCAATCAAATACAAACGATTGGTTGTTTGGGTATTTAACTTATGATTTAAAGTATGATACTGAAAATTTGAAATCAACTAATTTTGATGGTCTTGATTTCCCTGAATTGTATTTTTTTCAACCAAAAAAAATATTCTTATTAAAGGATGATGTTTTAGAAATTCAATATTTACATTTTGTAGATGATGAATTAGAAGATGATTATTCAGAAATTATAGCTATCGATAGTGAGTTAGTTAATTTTAACGAGGAAAAGGATCCAATTAAGATTAAACTTAGAATGACTAAGGATAGTTATTTTGATAAATTTCAAAAAATCCATAATCATATTTGTAGAGGGGACATTTACGAAATGAATTTTTGTCAAGAGTTTTATGCAGAAAACACCGAGATTGATCCGTTACATGTATATGAAGAGTTAAATGCAATTTCTAATCCTCCTTTTGCAACATTTTTAAAATTAGAGGATAAGTATTTGCTTTCTGCATCGCCTGAAAGATACATTAGAAAAGAAAATACATCAGTTATATCCCAACCTATAAAAGGTACTTCAAAACGGTCTTCAAATCCAATTGAAGATAGGCAATTGAAAATAGATTTAGCACATGATGAAAAAGAGCGCTCAGAGAATATTATGATCGTTGATTTAGTACGTAATGATTTGTCAAAAACAGCGACCAAGGGAAGCGTAAGTGTTCCGGAGTTATGTAAAGTGTATTCTTTTGATCAGGTACATCAAATGATAAGTACAGTTACTGCTGAGGTTTTACATACTAAAAGTCCGGTTGAAATATTAAGAACAACGTATCCTATGGGAAGTATGACAGGGGCTCCAAAAGTTTCGGCTATGAAAATAATTGAAGAGCTAGAAGTGACAAAACGTGGATTGTATTCAGGGGCAGTAGGGTATTTTACTCCAGATAATGATTTCGATTTTAATGTAATTATTAGGAGTATTTTGTATAATAAATCAAACAAATATGTTTCTTATTCAGTCGGCGGTGCGATAACTGTTAAATCAACAGCTGAAGCAGAATATCAAGAATGCTTGGTAAAAGCTAAGGCAATGCGTGAGGCATTGTTAGCTTAATAATTAATGTATTTATTATGTTAGAGAAATTCAAGAAACATATTGCTAATAATTTACCTTTTTTATCTAAGGGTAAGTTGTTGCTAGCTATTTCTGGGGGGATTGACAGTGTTATTTTAGCACATTTACTTCATGAAATGCAATTGAAGTTTTCTTTAGCACATTGCAATTTTAAATTACGTTATGAGGATTCTGATAAAGATGCTGCATTTGTAAATGATTTAGCAACTAAATTATCAGTACAATGTCATTCTATAGAATTTGATACTTTAACTTATTCTGAAAAAAATAAACTGTCAACTCAAATGGCTGCAAGAGAATTGCGTTACAATTGGTTTGATGAATTAATTTTTAATCATAATTACGATTATGTATTAACTGCTCACCATGCAAACGATAATATAGAAACGGTACTTATAAATTTAACTAGAGGGGCGACGCTTGATGGTTTATCTGGGATCCCAGAGGTTAATGGGAGTATTGTGCGTCCCTTGTTACCTTTTACAAGAGCCGAGATTGAACAATATACAATTTTGAATAATATTTCTTGGAGAGAAGATGAAAGTAATAAGTCTACTAAGTATTTTAGGAATAAAATTCGTCACCAAGTAATTCCTGTATTAGAAGAATTAAATCCGAGTGTATTAGAAACATTTAATACGCATTTAGTGTACCTGAAATCAGAAAAAAAAGTACTTGATAATCACTTTGAGAAAGTAAAAAAAGAAGTATGCTCAAATGAGGGTAATGTATTGAAGATTGATATTAAAAAACTTAAAAAACACATAGAATACAAAGCCTATTTGTACTATATGCTAAAGGGGTGTTGTTTTTCTGAATGGTCTGATATTGAGCGATTAACACTTGCGCAGTCAGGTAAGTTTGTAAGCTCGAAAACTCATAGATTGATAAAGGATAGAGAATTTTTATTATTAGAAGAAAAGGGCTTACATTTACAACATTCAAAAGTTGAAATTGGTAAGGAAATAGCACAAATTAACTCGCCTATAAAGCTAAGTTTTAAATTTGTTGACAAAGTTGACCACTCAATAAAAAATGTTATTTATGTTAATGCAGATTTATTAGAATATCCACTGTGTTTGCGTAAAAAAAATGATGGTGATTCTTTTTTTCCATTTGGAATGAAAGGAAAAAAGAAATTGAGTAAATATTTTAAGGACGAAAAGATGTCTTTGATAGAGAAAGAGAATAGTTGGTTGTTGTGTGATGTTAATGATGCTATTGTATGGGTGATAGGTAAGCGAGCTGATGATAGATTTAAGGTTACTATAAATACAAAAAGAATATTAAAAATTAAAATAGATTAAATGAAGAATTTTTTAAGTGCATTATTATTGAGTATCCTTTTTATAGGAACTAGTTATGCGCAATTTGGATTTCAAGAGCCTGTAACTTGGAAAACTTCTGTAGAAAAGATAAACGAAGAAGAATATTATTTAGTTTTTGAAGCTAAAATTGAGAACAAATGGCACATGTATTCTCAGTTTTCTGATGAAAATGGTTCAGGGAAATTAGAAATAGAAAGTGAGCAAACCGATTCTTTATTTGTGTTTGATGGTAAAGCATTAGAAAGTGTTACTCATAAAGCGTATAATGAAACTTTTAAAGTGACTGAAACTTTCTTTGAAAAGGAAGCTGTTTTAAAGCAAAAAATAAAAGTACTTAAAAAAGTAAATGAATTAGAGGTTTCGGTTTTCGGACAAGTTTGTAAGGATGCATGTATTTTATTAGATGAAACATTTACGTTTCATTTAGATAAAGCTGTGGCTTTAGGAACCACAACATTAGGTAATGAAGTTCATGCTGATAAAAAAGTTGAAGTTGAGGAATCTGTAGTAAAATCGAAGAAAGAAGATAAGGGGTTGTTAAGTTTATTTATTCTTAGCTTTTTAGGGGGGTTGGCTGCATTGTTTACTCCTTGTGTGTTTCCAATGATTCCTATGACGGTAAGTTTTTTTACTAAACAGAGTAAAACCAAAGCAGCTGGGGTTAAGAATGCTATTGTTTACGGATTGGCTATTATAGCATTATATGTGTTATTAGGTACTGTAGTAACGGCAGTTTTTGGAGCTGATGCATTAAATGCGTTATCAACTGATCCGTGGTTTAATATTATCTTTTTCTTTATATTAATAATATTTGCGGCTTCGTTTTTAGGGGCTTTCGAAATAATGTTGCCTAATTCATGGGCAAATAAAGTGGATAGACAAGCTGATAGAGGAGGGATGATCGGTATCTTTTTTATGGCTTTAGCATTGGCAATTATATCATTTTCATGTACTGGGCCAATAGTTGGTACAGCACTGGTTGCAGCGGCAGGAAAAGGAGGTATTGCGCCAATAGTTAGTATGTTAGGTTTTTCTTCAGCAATAGCACTTCCTTTTACGTTGTTTGCAATGTTTCCTGGTTGGTTAAATTCTTTACCAAAGTCTGGTGGTTGGTTGAATACTGTAAAGGTGGTATTAGGTTTTTTAGAGTTAGCTTTAGCGTTTAAATTTTTGTCAAATGCCGATTTAGTTTTAGATCTTCACTGGTTAGAACGTGAAACATTTTTAGCAATTTGGATTGCTGTATTTGGGGCTTTAGGATTTTATTTATTTGGAAAAATACAATTGCCACATGATTCGCCTTTAAAACATATATCGGTAGGGAGATTGTTTTTAGGTTTGTTAACTTTTACTTTTGTAATATATTTAATCCCTGGATTGTGGGGAGCTCCATTAAAATTAATCAGTGGTTTCCCACCGCCACAAAACTATAGTGAATCACCATATGGAGTTGGATTCACAAAATTAGGGGGAGGGGTTTCTTCTAATGTAGAATTACCAGAAGGTGCTGAATACGGACCACACGATATTATTGCTTTTACGGATTATGATACTGGTATGGCGTATGCTAAAAAGGTAGGAAAACCTGTATTTCTAGACTTTACAGGTAAGGCTTGTGTAAACTGTAGGAAAATGGAGGAGAAAGTATGGTCTGAAAAGAAAATACTTAAGAAATTACATGATGACATAGTGTTAATTTCTTTATATGTAGATTATAGAAAGGTGTTGCCAAAGAATGAGCAATATGTATCTGATGTGACTGGTAAAAAGGTGAAGACAGTAGGAAATAAGTGGAGTGATTTTCAAATGAAAAAATACAAAACGAATGCTCAACCTTATTATGTAATATTAAATAATAAAGGAGAAGATATATCAGATCCTATAGGTTATACTCCAGATGCCGATGAATATAATATTTGGTTAAAGTCAGGTATTGATAATTATAAAAAATAGAAGTAATAGAAATCTGTATTACGTAGGTAAAAAGAGGGGCTTGTAGAGCTCCTCTTTTTATTTACGTATGTATACTCAGTCTCTTATGGAGTTTTACAAGTACAAGAAGCATAGGTGCTTGTTTAGATTGATGTTTATGGATTTATTATGCGAAAGGTGTTTTATTTTGGAAAGCGCCTTATTTAAGTGGGTTTTTAAAAGTAAAGCCTAGGAAGTATTCAGTGGATGGAATAAAAAAAAGCGCATTTCCTTTAGATAGAAATGCACTTAGTTTAAACTAAAAACTATTGGGGTTTAGTTTTTTGGTTTGGCTAATAAGCTTTGATTATTGTAATATGAAATTGGTTGTGATTAACTGCTTTTTTTTTAGATTAAGTATTAATGTTTTTTAAAGGTAAAAATTCAAGTTGATAGAAAATATAGAAAAGCACACTTCTGTTTTAAGAGAAATGCGCTTTGTGCAAACTTAAACTATTGGGGGTTAGTTCAGTTTATCTAATAATTGTTTAGCTCTTTGATTATTGTAATATGAGTTAGTTACAATTAATTTCAATATTTTTTTAGTGATAGTAATCTCTTCTTGTTTTAAAGAAGTTAATGCTAAATACCAATACGCTTTGTTTTTATCTAACGAATCACTGTTCTTAAGTGAGTTAAAAACTTTTTCAGCTTTTGAATATTGTTTTAATTCTAGATAACACATTCCTTTATATAAAAGAGTGTTTGCTGATTTAGAATTGTACTTTTCGTCATATAATTCAAGTGACCTAACTGCTCCAAGAAATTGCTTGTTTAAAAACAATTCTTCTGCATCAGATAATAACTTATCAGCGTCGCTTCTTTGGGTTAATGATGGTAATTCTGATAAGTTACTATAATCTGCATACAAGTTTCCAGGGGTGTTTTGATTACTTGTAAAAGTATAACTAAAAGCTATTAATAAAACTAAACTAGCAGCAATTCCGTACCATTTGTAACGTTTTACTGGGGTAATTGAGTTACGTTTATACTTATTGTTTGCATTATTAATAGCTGATTTTATTTGTTTTGCGTCGTCACTTAATAAATACTCTTGATAGGCAATACCGTCCTTATTGAGTATGTTAATGTCTTCCCAAGCTTCAGTTTCATGAAGAGCGTATAAATTTTTATTTATCCTAACTTCTTCTGCTAAATCATGGTCGGTAAATAATTGCTTTTCAAATGCAATCAAATCCTCTCTCGATAACCTATTGTTTAGGTAATCATCAATTGTTTGTTCTTTATTTACATCATTCATAAGCTTTGTGTTTTAAATTAAAAGGGGCTAACTTTTAAAAATCTGTAATTTTGGTTAGTGACTAGTCTTCACCTATATATTCCTTTTTTTATGCTTTTGTTACCCATTTTTTTGAGTTTTTTTTAAAACATTGCAAGAGGTGAGTGTAATGTATTGGTTTTTAGGTAATTAAAAACATCTTTTTTTAAAGACTTCTTAGTTTTTTGTAAGCGGCATCCTTTTGAATTAGTTTTGTTAACTTGCTTTTGCATTTAAAAACACGTTGTCTAACAACAGTTTCGGAGTTGTATCCTAGTTCTTCTGCAATTTCTTTTTGCCTTCTTTTTTTCAGAAATAAAGAGAGTACTTTTTTACAATTATCTGAAAGTAAGTTGAAGTTTCTTAAATACACTTCTCTACGATCATGCTCTAGTATTTCTAATGCCATTAACTTAGCGTTATTTTCATCAGTAACTTCTTTTACTTCAGCTTTTGTAGACCATTTTTTTCTAAAATTTAATTCTTTCAGCCAAAGGTTTTTACATATGCCATAAAGGTACCATTCAAAATTTGCTACTGGTTGGTAGTTTTTTACTTTGGCTTTTGTGGTAATGTGTAGTAGGGATTTTTGAAATATATCTTCTGCATCTTCTTGATTCCCGCTATTATTTCTAATGTATTTCCTAACCGAAGGATAAACTAATTCGTAAATTTCTAAAATCCCTTTAGAATCGCCGGTTAATAGGGAGTTGAATAGGTTTTTTTGTTCAGTCATACAGTCATTTAAATGAGTGGATTGCAGTAAAGCTAAATATTTTTTTTAAAAGTATGTTGAAAAATAAATAAAATTAATTGGGTAACGTTTCTCACTTTATAGGAACTATAAAGTGGGGACTCAATTATTCTGTTTCTTTTTTTATTTCAACCAATAAATCCAAAAAATCATGAAAAATTTCACTCAATTATTCGCACTATTAGTTTTATTAACATTCACAAACTGTACTATTGAAAATGATAGTAATGATGTTATTAATAAACAAGAAAATAATATTTCAGAAAGTAGTTATAAAACAGCAACAATAACATTTGATTCAAACATCAGTCTTATAGCATTAGATGAGCTGAAAGTAGAATTAAAGGTACAAAAAACATTCGTACAAGACGATAATAATATTACTTGGGTAATGTATAACAATGAGAAAATCAGTTATTTAGAGGAGTTCATAATGTTTTCTGAAGGGGTTTTAGATGTTACCGTAGTAGATGGAGAAGTATTAGAAGATGATTTATTGACTTCAGAAGAAGAAAGTGAAGGCGATGCAGAAAATAATAAAGAAGGAGAAGAAGAAGGAGATAAAACTGTTAGTAAAGGGAAAGATGGAGATACAACTGGAGATGAGTCAACTACAGGAGATGATGAGAGAGATGGAGATACAACTGGAGATGAGTCAACTACAGGAGATGATGAGAGAGATGGAGATACAACTGGAGATGAGTCAACTACGGGAGATGATGAGAGAGATGGAGATACAACTGGAGATGAGTCAACTACAGGAGATGATGAGAGAAATGGAGATACAACTGGAGATGAGTCAACTACAGGAGATGATGAGAGAAATGGAGATACAACTGGAGATGAGTCAACTACAGGAGATGATGAGAGAAATGGAGATACTACAGGAAGTGAGTCAGGAACTGGAAATGACGAGATTGATGGGGGAACTACAGGAGATGAGTCTACAACTGGTGACGAAGAGAAAGATGGGAGTGATGAGAGCGTAGTAGAAACAACTGGTGATGAGTCTACTACTGGTGATGATGAATAGATAATAGTAAATAATTGTTCTTTAATAGAATAAAACTTAAATTTGAGTCAATTAATCAACACCAAAACTATTGTATTTACAAAAAAACCTTGTTTTTTTTATATTATTCTTTTGTTTACAGTCGATGTCACAAGAGTTAAATCAAAAAAACTTTGAAGACATTTTATGTTTAAGCAAATCTTATGAGCAAACGCAGTATAGAATAGATTCGATTATTAAGCTGAAAAATTTATCTATTGTTGAAGAGTCATATGTTTACCATAGGTATGCTCGATTTTTATTTAATAAAAACAAAAGAAATGAGAGTTATAAATATTTGTATAAGGCTATTGAATTGCGAAAGAAAAATCAAAATAAGGATTTAATATCTTTAAAAAAAAGCTTGTATAACCTTGGTCTTTATTATAGTAGAAGTGGTATATCTTATAAATCAATTAATGTGTTTAAAGAGTTAATTGATTTACCTAATGAGGATAGGTTACGAATGAAAGCGTATTCAGAATTAATAATGTTATACTCAAACATAGGTGATTTTGAAAAAAGTAAAGTTTTCTTTGAAAAAACTACGGACTATTATATAGAAAAAAAAGACTATAAAAGTTTATACAAAAATTATATGCGAATGTCAAGAGTATACGCATCAATGGGGTATAAATTGAATAGTAAAGAAATTATCTACTATTTGGTTAAAGCAGATTCAATAGGAAGATATACTCAGATAGATAAAAAAGACGAGGCAATAATAAATTTAAGACTTGGAATAGTGTATGAAGGAATTAATCAAAAAGAGAAAGCCTTACATCATTATGCTAAATCATTGGTTAATAACGAAGAATTAAAAGATTCTGCATCTATATCTATGCTTAATAATAATATAGGTGATTTATATCTATATGATTCCTCATTAGAAAAAGCAAAACTAGCGTTACAAAAAAGCTTATTGTTTGCAGGTAATAAAAAAGAATCTAAATCATTAGTGTATAGTACCTATGGAGCATATCACATAGAGTTAAAAGAATTTGAGAAAGCTAAGGCATATTTTGAAAAAGCAATTCAATTGTTAGTAATAGGAAAAGAAAGTAAAAGCTATATAAATCCAACTATAGATGAATTGTCTTTAAAATCTAATAAGTTAAAATTATTTCAGTTAGTAATACAAAAAGCAACTTATTGGAAAGAGAGGTATAATAACGATAAACAAAATGAATACTTAAATAATGCGTTAAAGGATTATAAACTAGCTGATCAGCTATTAGATGTAATTAGGTTTGACAGTACAGAAAAAACTTCAAAATTATTCTGGAGGGAAAAGGGTGCTGGCCTTTATATGAAAGCTGTTGAAGTATCTTATTTACTTAATGACAAGGAGAGTGCTTATTTTTTCATGGAAAAAAATAAAGCCCTATTGCTTTTAGAGGAATTAAGTGATCAACAGGCAAAAGTAGTAAGTAATTTACCACAACAATTAATTGAACGTGATTTTGTTCTAAAGCAAAAAATAATAGAAGCAGAGGAAACAAGTATCTACAATAAAGCAGATGTTTTATTCGAGTTAAAAAGGAATTATGAGCAATTTAAAGATTCATTAGCAACAAATTACCCTGCTTATTCAAAATTAAAGAAATTCTTACCTGTTTTAAATTATCAGGATCATAAAACGAATTTTATTAATACGAATACTGCAACATTACAGTTTGTTATTAACGAAAATGAAGCTTATGGATTAGCTATTTCCAAAGGGAGTACAGTTTTATATCATATAAATGATGGGGTGGTTTTACAAAAAGAAATTGTTGAATTAACTGAGCAACTACAACAGCCATTCAATACACAAACAGAAATTGATGGATATGTGAAAATTGCACATTCAATTTTTAAAAAACTGATGCCGGTTAGTATTTATGAGAAACTTAAAGGAAAGAAGCTAACAATAGCAGCGGATGGAATAATTCAAAATATTCCATTTGAAGCATTGATAAGTGATGCGACAAATCAGAATTCATATTTAATTAAAAATAATGAAATTAATTATGTTTATTCATTTTCATACTTATTGTCTAATAATAAAAAAGTTAGAAATCCTGAGCATACTTTTTTAGGTTTTGCACCTGAACAGTTTCAAGATAAATCTTTAGCAGTATTGTCAAATTCAATAAATGAAATAACAAGTATCAATTCAATTTTTTCTGACAAGACATTTGTAAGAGAGCAAGCATCAAAATCAAACTTTAAAACAAATTTTGAGAATTATAAAATTGTACATTTAGCTACGCATTCGGGGTCGAGTAATACAGAAAAACCATGGCTGGCTTTTAGTGATGAAAAGGTGAATTTAAATGAAATTTACGCAACACAAAACCAAGCCGATTTAGTAGTGCTTAGCGCATGTAAAACATCTCAAGGTGAGCTAAAAACTGGTGAAGGAATTATGAGTTTGGCTAGAGGTTTTTTCTTTTCAGGAACAAATAGTGTTATTTCTACCTTGTGGAATATTAATGATAAAACTACGCAGGAAATCATGTATTCTTTTTATACAAATTTAAAGGATGGGCAAACAAAATCAAAAGCCTTACATGAATCAAAATTAGCTTATTTATCTTCAAGTGAAGGTTCAATGGCATCGCCATTTTATTGGAGTTCATTTGTGTTAATTGGTGATTCAGGTATTGTTTCTGTTGAAAGTAAAACGAATTGGATTTTATTAGTAGCTTTGTTTTTAGTCATAATAGCTATTGGTATATTTTTTAAGAAAAGGAATAAAAAATAAATTTAAAAAGAGTTTTGTAAAATGATAGATAAGTTGAATTATTGAAAAAATAATGTAACTTAGTAAACCCTCAAAATTAATAACCCATACTCAAAGTTAAAAGGTAAACTTCTGAAAAAAAATATTTTAATTTAGAAGTAGACTTTGAAGAGTGACCACTCACTTAGGGTTAAAACCATTTGTCTATGCTTGTTAAAGTTTATGGAAGTGCATTTTTTGGAGTTGAAGCTACTACAATAACAATAGAAGTAAATATTGTTAAAGGAGTTGGCTATCATTTAGTAGGATTGCCAGATAATGCAATAAAAGAAAGTAATTATAGAATTGCCGCTGCTTTACAAAACAATCAATATAAAATACCTGGTAAAAGAATTACGATAAATATGGCTCCTGCTGATTTACGTAAAGAAGGGAGTGCTTATGATTTGCCAATTGCTATGGGGGTATTAGCTGCTTCTGGTCAAATTAAATCAGAAAATATAGGTTCATACTTAATTATGGGAGAACTTTCATTAGACGGAAGTTTACAACCAATACGAGGTGCTTTACCAATAGCAATTAAAGCTAGGGAAGAAGGATTTAAAGGATTGATTTTACCCAAACATAATGTAAAGGAAGCTGCTATTGTAAATGAATTAGAGGTTTACGGAGTAGAAAATATATTAGAAGTAATTGAGTTTTTTGATAAAGGGCACAAGCTAGAGCAAACAATAATTGATACTAGAGAGGAGTTTAGTAAAGGTTTAAATTTTCCTGAATTTGATTTTTCGGATGTTAAAGGACAAGAATCTATTAAGCGGTGCATGGAAATTGCAGCTGCTGGTGGGCATAATATTATTTTAATAGGTCCCCCTGGAGCTGGAAAAACAATGTTAGCAAAACGTTTACCATCAATATTACCACCAATGACATTGCAAGAAGCATTAGAAACTACTAAAATTCATAGTGTAGTTGGTAAGGCAAAAGATACAGGATTAATGACTCAACGGCCCTTTAGAAGCCCTCATCACACTATATCCAATGTTGCTTTGGTAGGTGGTGGAAGTTATCCGCAACCTGGAGAAATATCTTTATCGCATAATGGAGTTTTGTTTTTGGATGAATTGCCTGAATTTAAACGGGAGGTATTGGAAGTAATGCGCCAACCTTTAGAAGATAGAGAGGTAACTATATCCAGAGCTAAATTTACAGTAACTTATCCAAGTAGTTTTATGCTAGTTGCTAGTATGAACCCAAGTCCAAGCGGATATTTTAATGATGGAAATTCACCAGCTACTTCTTCACCTGCAGAAATGCAACGATATTTGAGTAAAATTTCAGGCCCTTTATTAGATAGGATAGATATCCATATAGAAGTTACACCTGTTCCATTTGAAAAATTAACTGAAGAACGAAAATTAGAGTCATCAGTAGAAATTAGAGTAAGAGTTACTAAAGCTAGAGCAGCTCAAACAGAACGTTTTAAAAGTTCAAAAGTTGTGCATTATAATGCGCAAATGAATGTGAATCAAATTCGAACTTATTGTATATTAGATATTGCATCAAAAGAATTGTTGAAAAATGCCATGGAACAATTAAATTTATCAGCAAGAGCTTATGATAGAATATTAAAAGTATCTAGGACAATTGCTGATTTACAAGGAGATAATGATATTAACGAAACTCATATTGCTGAAGCAATACAGTACAGAAGCTTAGATAGAGAAGGCTGGTTAGGATAATTTTACTGGTAGCTTTAACCAATAAATAATTAAAATAAAGAAATGAAGAATAATTTATTAATTGTCATAATTTCGTTAATAGTTTTATACTCGTGTAAACAACAAGTTCCAAAGAGAATTATTAATAGTAACATTCCATCTGTTTCAATACAGATTGATTCTATAAATCAAATCGAGAGTCTGAAAATATTATCTAGCGATGCGTATTTGGGAAGAGAAACAGGAACAAAAGGAGGAGAGCTTTCTAGAGAATATATCGCTGAAAAATTTAGAGCATTAAAATTAGAAAAATTAGGGAATTCATATTTTCAATCATTTAAATATGACGGGAGTAATGACCATGGGGATGCAAAAAATGGATTAGCTTATAATATTATAGGTTTGGTTAGAGGGACTGAACAACCGAATAAGTTTATTGTAGTTGGAGCTCATTACGATCATTTGGGAACTAGTGGTAAAAAAGTATATAATGGAGCTGATGACAATGCTTCTGGCACAGCAGCATTATTTTCTATAGCTACTTATTTTAAAGAAAACCCACCAAAACATTCAATTATTATTGCCGCATGGGATGCTGAAGAAATAGGTTTGTTAGGATCTAAATATTATGTGAATCATTCAATTATTTTAAGAAAAGATATTTTATGTAATATCAATATGGATATGATTGGTAGGAACAGACAAAATGAGTTGTACATAACTGGAACTAAGTATAGTAAAGTTTTAAGAGATTCAGTAGTGTCAAAATTATATTCAAATAAAATAAACATTTTAATAGGGCATGATGGTGACGATAGTGAAGATGATTGGACCTATTCGTCTGATCACGGATCATTTTATGATAAAGGAATTCCATTCTTATATTTTGGAGTTGAAGATCATCAAGATTATCATAAAACATCGGATGTATTTGAGAGTATTCAACAAGAATTTTATATTGAAGCTACTCGTATAGTTATTCAGTCAATTAAAAGAACAGATGAATGCTTTACAAAATAATGACTGTTTGTAAATTAGGGTAATTATTAGTTTTTAATAAGTGAAGCAGCGTATTGCGAAGGTGTTTGCCCTGTAGATTTTTTGAAATAACGATTGAAAGAGGATTTAGAATTAAAGCCACAATCATATGCTAGAGAAAGTAGGGTTACTTTTTGGTTTTTAGGAATTGTAATTAGTCGTTTGAATTCTTCAACACGAAAATTATTAACATATTCATAAAAATTTTTGCCTTCTCTTTCGTTAATGATTTGTGATAGGTAGTTAGGATGAACCTTAAGTATCGATGCTAATTCACCTATAGATAATTCACCATTTTGGTATATGGTTTTGTCAGTCATTAGAAAAGTTAGTTCTTCAAATAATTTTTCTGAATCACACTCTTTTAACCCAGATTTAGCATATTTTTCTTTAGGGATTTCTTTCGAAATTGTTAGTGTTTCAATTTTTGGAATAGTTTCTATTTCTGATGATTGTATTTTTGTGATAGTAAAAATATTACCTTGTTTGATTCCGAAAAAACTAATTGAAAAAACAAATAATACTACAGATAAAAAAATTAAGGATTCTTTTTCTGTGAAAATAACAACAAGCCAAATAGTTCCTAGACCCCCAATCAATAATTGCAACCACTTTATATTTACGTTTTTTATTTCATAATTTTCATTTGAAAGTGTACGCTTATATTTTCTTAATAATAAGTATGACCACAATACGTATACGACCCCAGAAAGAGATATAGTAGTTGAAAGGATGGAAGAGAATAATTCATAACCAGCACCATTATTTTTAAAGACATATATTTTCTCTTCTGCGGTAAGAATAAAAAATGAAATTAGATATAGATATATGAAAATAATAGGAGAGAAATGTAAAATTAAAAAGCCTTTTTTTTTAGGCAATAACGATGTCTCTGTAGCTACATATAAAAATAACAGAACCCCATGTAATAGCGGCATAGGGAGTTCAATGCCTAACAGAAATGGATGCTGAAAAATATCCTTAGTATATGTTATATAATATAAAAACAAATGGATTGCAGTTAATAGCATCCAAGCAATAAGTATCTGATCTGTGTTTGATTTATTTTTTTTGCTGATTAATAAAAAACTAATAAAAAGAGATATACTAATTCCAGCTATAAATATCATTTCTTGTACTTATTTTTGTTTGGCTGCTTAAATTTAAGCAGCCAAACAAAAATAAGTACATAGTTGTAATTATAAAAGATATAATAAAACTTTAACTGACTTTAACATAAAATCAGTTTTTTGAATTGCATGCATAATAATTTAAAGTAAATTATTATGTAAATCTGTAATAGCTTCAATAGTTGTATTTCCATATCCGCGTACAATCTTGTTTCCATTTAAATCAACTAGAGAAACAACATACTCCTTATCTAGCTTTTCAAATGTCATGTGTTTAAAATTACTGATGATATTTCGTATTTCATTTTCTACTCTTTTTATAGTATTCATATTATTTTATACTAAATATTTATTTTTAACACTCTAACTTTATTGAGATTATTGAAATGTGTAGCTCACTTTTGTAACCTCAGTTAACCTAAAATATCCCAATGCATAATTATCAGGATTAATTTTATTAATACAGTTTCCTCTTAAAGCAGCAGGTACAGCACTGAATGGGTCTCCTCCGCTATTGGATTGCTCTATTAATAAGCGAATATAATTATGATAACGTTGAGAAATACCATGTAGATCAATATTTACGATATCTCCAGGAATAAATGGTTCCTCGTTGGTGTCATCATCATCTTCTTTTTCAAACCATGTATCAATTAAATTACCATTAATAAATTCGTCAGAGATATCTTCTAATTCGGCAAAAACATCTCCAACTTCCTTAAATCTTACTAAGTAAAAATTATCTTCCTCTGCTGGATCTTGAAAATAAATGCTAACATCCAAAACTTCATCATCAAAACCACCTTCGTAAGATTGTTCTATATTTATGATATCTGATACAGGCATTAGTGTTTCTTGCGCACTATAAGTTTCATTATTATAAATAACCTGAAGTGTATATGATTGATTTAATATCGGAATGAAGTTCGATGTGGTGTATTTACCATTGTTTTGATCAATAAAAAGGAATTCTGTACCATTATCATCATTAGTTACTTTAACTGATGCTCCAGTTACGATATCACTTGTAGCGGCATCAAAATACGGTTTAGTATTACTTAATTTTATTACTTGTTCATTACCTAGAGTTCCCTTTTCCCAATCTAATGAAGCTTCAATAACTAATTTTGGAGTTGCATTTGGAACATCTAAATCAATAACATCATTACATGAAATGAAAAGGATGGATAATGTAAGTAGTATATATTTGATATGTATTTTCATAATATTAAAATTTAAAGTTATAAGTTATAGAAGGTATAATACCAAATATGGCTGTTCTAGTGGCTTCATTTATTCCAGTATCTGTGTTTTGAGCAAAGGATATAGAAGCGGCGTTTTTACGATTATAAAGATTATATATACCAAAAACCCATTCTCCTTTCCACCTGTTGTTTGGTTTCTTGTTAGGAGTGTAAGTAGCTGAAATATCTACTCTATGGTAAGCTGGTAATCTATTTGCATTTCTTTCAGAATAACTAGCTATAGAAATTCCTTCATATTGATATTGAGCATTAGGATAGGTTACTGGGCGCCCCGTTTGAAATATAAAATTGGAGCTAAAAGTCCATTTGTCATTATATTTATATACTCCAGTTAAAGAAAAATCATGTGTTCTGTCATAAGCAGTATTATACCAATCACCATTATTAATTCCAGATCCACCAGCTACTCCACCTAAAGTTCTTTGTTCAGATTTGGATAATGTATACGCAAACCAACCTGTAAATTTCCCTTTGTTTTTTCGTAATAAAAGTTCCAATCCATATGATTTAGATTCTCCGTTAAGAATTTCAGTTTCAATATTGTTGTTTCCAATTAGGTTTGCTCCATCGATGTAATCAATTCTATTATCGGTTGTTTTGTAATAAACTTCTGTTTCTAGGGAGTACATTTTATTTTTGATATTTTTAAAATACCCCAATGCATATTGGTTAGATGATTGAGGTTGAATAAATTTACCACTAGGAGCCCAAACGTCTAACGGAGTTGCAGAAGTTGTATTGGATAATAAGTGTATGTATTGTGTTGATTTGGTATATCCAACTTTTACTGACGATGTTTTGTTTAATTGGTATGACAAGGATAATCGTGGTTCGAAATTATCAAAAGTTTTTATAGTTTCACTTTTTTTATAATCAGTTTCATCAATTTCTACTCCTTCTTCATAAATACCTAATTCGTTATTGTAAACTACGGGCTTTTCATTCAAGTAATTAGTTAAAGATTGTCCTCCTAGTCTTGTGAAAATACTGTACCTTAATCCATATTGTACTGTTAAGTTACTTGTTAGGTTATGTTCAGCACTTACATAAGCTCCTCCTTCAAATGCTTTCTTCTGATCTAGTTTTAAGTAGTTTATTGGGGAGTCAGGAGCTGTTGGTTTTACTTCTCCCGGGTTGAATTTATAATCAATTCCACTAAGTCCAAAATCCAGTTTAAATTTATCATTAACATAGTATTTTAAATCATACTTTATATTTGAATTTTTTATTTCAGCAACCCAATCAAGTTTCACGAAATCTAATATTACTTGATAATCGTATTTACTATAGATTAAAGATAAATTTGAAAATAGTTTGTCGTTAAAAACATGATTCCAACGTAAATTCCCAGATAAATTCCCATAATTATTTTCTACAATTTTTGATAACTTAAAATAGTCTCTACCGTAGTATCCAGAAAGATATAATTTATTATTTTCATTTATTTCATAATTGCTTTTTAGGTTTAAATCGTAAAAATATGCACTATCATCCTTTAAGTCTTCACTGGCTTTCATGAATAAGTGTGCATATGATCCTCTTCCGGCAATTAAGAAAGCTCCTTTTTTCTTAAGAATAGGACCTTCAGCGGTTAATCTACTTGATATAATACCTAGTCCCCCTGTAAGGTTAAAATCTTTGCTATTACCATCTTTTTGACGGATATCTAAAACTGAAGATACACGTCCTCCGAATCTAGCGGGGATACCTCCTTTATAAAGTTTAATATCTTTTATTGCATCTGCATTGAAAACAGAAAAGAAACCAAATAAATGCGAAGTATTATAAATAATAGCTTCATCTAATAAAACAAGGTTTTGATCGGCAGCACCACCACGAACATTAAAACCACTTGTTCCTTCACCAGAATTGGTTACACCAGGAAGCATTTGAATAGATTTTAACACATCTATTTCTCCTAAAACAGCAGGCATTTTTTTTATAGTACCTATTTTTAATTTTGAAACACTCATTTGTGGCTTTCTAATACTTACTAGTTCAGTGTCACTTGTAGTGATAACAACTTCATTCAAGGTTGTTGAAGATTCTGATATTTCAAAAATTAATTTTTGATCTTTCTCAAATATAATTTCTTGATCCATATCAGCATATCCTAGATATGAAATTACTAAGTTATATGTGCCCTTTGGAGCTGTAATAGAAAAGAAGCCATACTCATTACTCATTACCCCAATTGTTGTGCCTTTTAAATAAACAGAGGCTCCAAAAACTGTTTCTCCGTTATTAACATCTTTAATGGTACCACTGATAGTATATTTTTCTTGAGCTGATAAAAGAGAAGTAAGTAATAAGAGTAGTAATAATACTAATTTTTTCATTTTTATAGGTTTTATTTTAAAGCAAGGCAAACTTATGAATAGAAGGCCTTTTAATCGCTTCTCCTTGGAGGATGACACCTTTTATAGGTGTTCCCTTGTAAGTTGACACTCTTATTTTTGTCAATTAAATGTATATCTATTCAAAAAGATAAGAGATTAACAATTGAGTTTTATCGAAATTATGATAACTTAATAAGGAGACTAAAAAGGGGGAGTTCTTTGATTATTAGAAATAGTGTTTTACCTATAATTATTATACAACACGTAAATGCATAAAAAAAGCATGTAATTTTTTTATTCACATGCTTCCCAAATCGCATCTTTAGGGACAGGGGCCGTAATTTTAACGGATTCTTTTTTTACAGGATGAATAAATTCAAGGTGCCTAGCATGTAAATGTATGCTCGCATCTTTATTACTGCGTTTAGCACCATATTTTAAATCACCTTTTATATGGCATCCAATAGTAGTTAACTGACAGCGTATTTGATGGTGTCTACCAGTTTCTAAGTTAATTTCTAGTAAGTTGTAATTTTCTAACTCTTTAAGTAATTCATAATGTAAAATTGCTTTCTTAGAACCATCAATTTCTTTTTTAAAAGCAGTAGATTTATTGTTTTTAGGGTTCTTTTTTAGCCAATGAATTAAAGTGTCTTTTTGCTTTAGAGGGGCATCTTTTACAACGGCCCAATATGTTTTATGAGCAGTTTTTTCTGCAAATAACTTATTAAGTCTAGGTAAAACTTTTGATGTTTTTGCAAACACTACAATTCCAGTTGTTGGTCTGTCTAAACGGTGTACGACACCTAAAAATACATTGCCTTCCTTGTTATATTTTTCTTTTAGATACTCTTTTACAACATCGGGTAAAGGTTTGTCCCCAGTTTTATCTCCTTGTACTAAGTCACCAGCACGTTTATTGATGACAATGATATGATTGTCTTCAAAGATAACTTGAAGGTTATTTTTGGTACTTAATACCTTGATATTTTTATCTTTTGAGCTGATGGTAATGAAAAAATTATGGTCTAATATTGTTCGTCTTGATTTGGGAAATCAACTGATTTTACATCCTTACAATATTGACCAATAGCATTAGTCATATCTTCATATAAATTCATATAACGTCTTAAAAAACGTGGATTAAATTCATGAGTCATACCTACCATATCATGGGTAACTAACACTTGTCCATCAACACCGCTACCAGCACCAATGCCAATAACTGGGATTGTTAAACTTTCAGCAACTTCTTGTGCTAGTTTTGCAGGAACTTTTTCTAATACTAAAGCAAAACAACCGATTTTCTCTAGCATTAAAGCATCTTTTTTTAATTTAGCAGCTTCTTCTTCTTCTTTAGCTCTTACAGTATATGTACCGAACTTATATATAGATTGTGGAGTTAATCCTAAGTGTGCCATTACCGGTATACCAGCATTTAAAATTTTCTTTACAGAGTCTTTTACTTCTTTTCCTCCTTCAAGTTTTACAGCATGACCACCAGATTCTTTCATTATTTTGATAGAAGAGCGTAAAGCCTCTTTAGGATCTGATTGGTAACTACCAAAAGGTAAATCAACAACAATTAAAGCTCTTTTCGCAGCACGAACTACAGAAGAGGCATGATAAATCATCTGATCTAGTGTAATTGGTAATGTAGTTTCATGACCAGCCATTACATTAGAAGCAGAATCTCCTACTAAAATAACATCTGTTCCAGCACCATCAACAATTTTTGCCATAGTATAATCATACGAAGTAAGCATAGAGATCTTCTCTCCATTTTTTTTCATATCGATTAAAGATTTTACAGTTACTCTTTTGTATTCCTTTTTTGCTACTGACATCTTAGTAAATTTTATGATTACAAAATTAGTAATTTAGTTTAGCAAATACTCCATTGTGGTTTAAAAGAATGTTAAAATATATTTTAAGGAATGATAATTGATTAGTTTTGAGTGAAATCAAATAAAAAAAACATGAAGTTACAAATAGTATTTATAGGAATGTTATTTACGGTATTAGGTTTTTCACAAACAGATGAAGAGTATAAAGTAAAATATGCTATTGAAACTTTTTTTGATGGTTTTCATCAATCTGATTCTATAAAAATGAAATCTGTAATGCGCCCAAATATGATATTACAAAGTATTCAGCCAAATAAGGAAGGAAAAGAAGCTTTAATAAATCAGAATGTAAGTGGATTTTTAAAATTGGTTACACAATATGCAAAAGTTAGAAGCTGGGAAGAAGAATTGCTATCTTTCGATTTTAAAATTGATGGAAACTTAGCACAAGTGTGGTGTCCATATAATTTCTATCTAAACGGAATGTTAAGCCATTGCGGAGCCAATTCATTACAATTATTTTATGAAAATGAACAATGGAAGATTGTTTCTATATTGGATACAAGGCGTAAAAATTGTGGAGAATAATTTTATATAATGAAAAAACGTTTGTTAATTTTATCTGACCTCTGGGGAGATTCAAAAGGTGATTGGGTTGATTTGTATTTTAACTCTTTAAAAACAGATTTTGATATTACATATTATAATTGTTGTGATCTAGGAGATATTGATGTTACTAATTATAAAAAGGAGGACCTTCATAAGCAATTTATTAATCACGGAATTAATACTGCAGTAGAAAAATTAATAGCATTGGAGCCTAATGAAATCGATATTTTGGCGTTTAGCATTGGAGGGACGATAGCATGGAAAGCAGCTTTAATTGGTTTGAATGTTAACTGTATGTACACAGTATCTGCTACAAGGTTACGGTATGAATTAGATAAACCTAATTGTGAAATTAAGCTAATTTATGGCGAACAGGATCTATTTAAACCTAGTGCAAAGTGGTTTAAGGAAATGAATATTGGATACACTACTATTCATGATCATGGTCATGAACTATACGAAATAAATAAAATAGCACTTGATTTGTGTAATCAAATTAAGAACTACTGTTTATAAAAAGCTAGTAAAAAATATTTAATGGAATCATGAAAGAGTATTCTTTCATGTTAACAATCTGCCATGTTTACTGATATAGCCAATCCTCCTTCAGAAGTTTCTTTATATTTTAAACTCATGTCTTTAGCAGTTTCCCACATAGTATCAATTACTTTGTCTAATGGAACTTTTACATGAGCGGGATCTCTATCCAAAGCCATTTCAGCTGCATTAATAGCTTTTATTGCTCCCATAGAATTTCGTTCTATACATGGTATTTGTACCAATCCTCCAATAGGGTCACAAGTTAGCCCTAAGTGATGTTCCATTGCAATTTCTGCAGCAATTAGTACTTGAGCAGATGAACCTCCTAATAATTCACATAAGGCTGCAGCTGCCATTGCAGATGATACTCCAATTTCTGCCTGACAACCACCCATAGCAGCAGATATAGTGGCGTTTTTTTTAAACAAACTTCCTATTTCTCCGGCAACTAATAAAAACTGTTTGATGTGTTTAAAATCAGCATCATGATTTTCGATAGTTAGGTAATACATTAAAACTGACGGTATTACTCCAGCACTTCCGTTTGTAGGAGCAGTAACTATTCTTCCTAAGGCAGCATTTACTTCATTTACAGCCAAGGCGTAACAATCTACCCACTTTAGTATTTCTCTAAATTTAACTTCAGTATTCCTGATGCTTTGCATCCAATTTTCTGGATTATCGTAGTTAAAGTTCTTTTTTAATTTTTTATGTAAATCATAAGCTCTACGACGTACATTTAACCCTCCAGGTAAAAAACCTTCAGAATGACACCCAATATAAACACATTCTTGCATGGTATTCCATATACGTAAAAGTTCAGTATCTATTTCTGCCTCCGAACGCAATGTTTTTTCATTTTCTAATACAATCTCAGAAATAATTTTATGTTCGGAAGTACAATAGGCTAACAATTCTTTAGCACGTTGTATAGGAAAAGGAAAATCTAATTGTTCTTTTTTAGAATTTATTTTAGAATCCTCTTCTTTGATAACAAAACCACCACCAATTGAATAAAAAGTAGATTTTATTTCATTGGCATCTAGTGTTATACCAGTAAAAGTTATTCCATTAGAATGAAAAGGTAAAAAATCTTTATTAAAAATAATTTGATTAGTTTCAAAAACTAACGCTCGTTCACCATTAAAATCTAATGTATTGGTGTTTTTTATATTGTCAATAATCCCTTGAATATCTTCAATAGGAATATATTCAGGATCAGCACCACTTAGTCCTAATAATACAGCTAAGTCTGTAGCATGCCCTTTACCAGTTAAGGATAATGAGCCATATAAATCTATTTTAATAGAAATAATCGTATTGAAATTATTAGTGGCTTTTAATTCTTTTATCCACCTTTCTGCAGCACGCCAAGGTCCAAGTGTGTGGGAACTGGAAGGCCCTACACCTATTTTTAACATGTCGAATACACTAATAAATTCCATAATAAATAATTGAGGTGGCTAAACTAGTTAAAAAATCAACTTTTACTAACTTTATTTATAGCTTAACAAAAATATAATAAAATGTGATATTTTTAAATTACATCCAAAATAACTAGTTTTAAATAGATCTATTGTTTTTATCCCTATATCAATAGTTTTTATCCCAAAAAATGTTTTTAATTTTTAATTTTTTGTATTTTTAAAAGAATATGAGTATTATAAATATTAAATCATTCTTCACTCTTGTTTTTTGTACTTTTCTTTTAGAAGTATCTTCTCAGAACTTTAATACAAATACTAACTTTAAATCATTGGATGTAAATGAAAGAATAAAGTTTTATCAAGATTTAACTGATTCAATCAAGATTAAGAATAGTGTGTTTTTAATTAAATATTTCAATGAAAATATTAATGAAGTAAGAAATAGAACTACGCTACTTAAAGTTAAATTAATTATTGGGGAATTGAATTATTTATCAGGAGATTATATACGAAGTATTAATATCCTTAATAAAACATTAGATGATAAAAAGAATAAATTAACTGCCTTGGACAGTATGTGGATATATGATAATCTAAAAAAATCATATTATAAATTGTACTTGTATCCAGAAATATTCGAAGTCAATTCAAATATTCAAACGCTCATAAATAACGGTACTGAATACCCTCTGTGGAGCTATAATATGAATAGTAAGTTGTATGGAAGGTTAAAACAGTTTGATAAAGCAGTTTTGGCGTTGAAAAAAGAAATCATTAAGCTTAAAAATGCTAAAACTCGAGATTCCTTAATCATTCCCTCTGCTTATAATGATTTAGGATATTATTATTTTGAATCAAAAAATAATGATAGTGCTTTAGCTAATTATAATGCATCTCTTCAATATGCTGATAAGTCTTTAAAGAAAACAAATAATGAACAGTACGAGCATATAACTGCAGTGGTAAAAGGAAACATAGCTGAAATTTATGTTAATGAAAAAAGATATAAAGAAGCTATCCCTTTACTTATAGAAGATGTTACTGTAGGTATGCAATTAAAATTAAATATAGGCAGTACAGTACATAGTTATAATTTATTAACGTCCTGTTATTTAGAATTGGGTGATTTAAAAAAGGTAAATGAAATATTTAATAATATCAAGCCTTTTATTATAGAATTATCAGATAATCCAGCATTTGTAGATTATTTAAAAAACAAAGCAAATTATTATAATAAAATTCAAAAAAGTGATTCTTCAAGTTATTATTATAAAGAAGCTTTGAAAGTAAAGGATTTTATTGATACAGAAGGAAAGTATCAAATTCTAGCTAGTAATGAACTAATTTATAGCATAACAGAAGAACACCGTATTTTAGAGAAACACAGGACAGATTTCAAAAATCAAGAATTAAAGCTAAAAAACAAACAAAAGAATATTATGTTGCTTTTCGCTTTAGTGCTTTTATTATTATTAGTGTTGAGTTTGTTAAATAGTTATAAGCTTAAGAGAAGTAGGAAAGAGATACACCAAAAGAATAAAGAAATAATACTTAAAAATGAGCAGGTTAAAATAGCTTTATCTGAAAAAGATGTATTATTAAAAGAAGTACATCATCGAGTTAAAAATAATTTGCAAGTAATATCTGGTTTGCTAGAGTTACAAAATATTTCAGTAACCGATGAAAGCGTAAAACTGGCATTGAAAGAAGGTCAAAATAGAATTCAATCAGTAGCCTTGGTGCATAAAATGATGTATCAATCAGAGAATGTTAGTAAGGTAAATATGCAACAATATTTGGAAGAGTTACTTCAAGTATTAGAACTATCTTATGCAAATTCATGTAAATTAATTAAAACGATAATTAATGCTAAAGGAGTTGATTTAGATATTACTCTAGCTGTTCCTATAAGTTTAATTGTAAATGAAACCGTTTGTAATGCGTATAAGCACGCTTTTGAAAATAAAAAGGGAGGTAATATAGAAGTGATAATTATTAACGAGAAGGTGGCGGACTATTCTTTATTAATTAAAGATGACGGAATTGGATTGCCAGAAGGATTTAATGTCAAACAGCTAAAATCAATTGGGTTTGATTTGATTTACGGATTAACAAGACAATTAAGAGGAAAGTTAAATATAAGTAGTAAAAAAGGAACTGAAATTAAAATAACATTTTCAAGCGAAAGGTAAATGGAAGAAACAGTAAAAATATTGATTGTTGAAGATGAATATATCACAGCCAAAACACTTTCTAATTTTTTAATTACTTCTGGGTATACTGTTGTGGGATGCGCTATGGATACTGATGAGGCATTGTCTTATTTAGAGAAAGAAGTTATTGATTGTGTAATTTTGGATATCAATTTAAATGATACTAAGGATGGGGTTTGGATAGCGAATTATATAAAAGAAAATTACCATATTCCATTTATATACTTAACAGCTTATACGGATAAAGAAACTATCTCTAGAGCTATACAAGCAAGCCCATTTGGGTTTTTAGCAAAACCATTTCAGAAAATAGAACTATTTTCGGCTATAGAAATAGCTCTTCATAAGTATAATGAATTAGCATTGCTTAAAAATGATTATATAGTTAATAAAGAGAGTAATACAAAAACACTATTCTTGAAAAATGTGGATAAATTTGATAAAGTTGTTATTGATGATATCTGTTTTATAGAATCTCAAAAGAATTATTTGTTAATTCATATTAATATGATGGTCTATAAACATCGGGCAACATTGAAAGAATTTATTGAAATATTACCTCCCATGGACTTTATAAAAACACATCGGGCATTTCTGATTAATAGGAATAAAATAGTTTCAGTAGATAAGTCCAATCACATGATAAGTATTTTAAATAATAATATACCCGTATCTAAAGCGTTTAGGCTTGAAGTTTACAAAAAAATAAACATTAGTTAATTAATCCAATTTTCATCCCAAAAAATATACCGACTATCCCTTAGATTATTATTCCATCAACTTTAAAAGTATTTTTGAATTATAATTTTAAAGGTAAAACATGATTGCTAAAATTACATTTATTTTTTTCGGGTAAATTAAATTTAATGTCACAATTAAAGCAGTATAGGTTTTTTGAATAATTATAGATTCAATCCTTTAATTATGGTTACGATGACTTGTTATAATTATTTATTAAAGTTAATTCGGGTATTAATTTTAAAAGTGAGTCATTAAATTAATCAAAAGAGCACTACTTATTAGTGCTCTTTTTTATTTCAAATAATATTACCATTTATAAGTGTCACGAATGGGACTAACTTATTGTACTTGAGGTAGAGTGTTGATTTATATCCCAGAAATTGTTTATTCTGCCCCATCTTTTTTATAATTTTTATACAGTTATATATTCTTGCAGGTATATAAAATACTCAAGTTATTATGAAAAGAATATTGCTTACCTTACTATTACTACCATTAACTATTTATTCACAAGTAGGTATTGGTACGACAAGTCCAGATAATAGTTCAATGTTAGATATTGAAGCTACTGACAAAGGAATATTAGTTCCTCGTGTTGCAATTACAAATTTAAATACAGCTGCACCTGTAACTGCTCCTATGGAAAGTCTATTGGTTTATAATACAACAGTTGCAACTGGTATTGGTTTTCATTATTGGGATGGAATAAAATGGACTCCGATGTCTGGAGCAACAGGAAATGATGGTGATTGGACAGTAGTTGGGAATGATATGTATAACGCTAACTCTGGTTATGTTGGAGTTGGTACAACGACTCCAACAGCTCAACTACATATAGAAGATACTTCTGGAGCTACTATCGTTACTTTCACTGATGGTTTTGATGATAATACCTTACCTCCATTTATAACTTCTGGTTCAGGTGGTAATTGGTCAATAACTTCAGTAGCTGGCGAATTTAATACAGGTCCATATGGAGCTGGATCTGGAAATGGTGTTAATAGTAGTGATTCTAGATTAGAAATGACTGTAACGATTCCAACTGGCGGATCTGCTTATTCTTTTGATTATAGAGTAGATAGCGAAGGGAGTTATGATTATTTACGTTTTTATGTAGATGATGTTCAAGAAGGAGGAGCTTCTTGGTCTGGTTCAGTTGCTTGGGCAAACTATGCAGGAACACTTACAGCTGGAGCTCATACCTTATCTTGGAGATACTCAAAAGACGGAAGTGGAAATACTGGTTTAGATAGGGCTTTTGTAGATAATATTTCTATTATTTCTACAACTACTGGGCAACCGGTTATAAGAATTGTAGATGGTTTTGAACAAGCTGGGAGGGTATTAACTTCGGATGCTTTAGGGAATGCTTCTTGGCAAGATGCTGGAGATGATGGTGATTGGATAACATCTGGAACTAATATTTATAGTGCCAATACAGGTAACGTTGGAATAGGAACAACAACACCTATTGAAAAATTACATGTTTTAGCACAACATATGCTAGTAGAGTTTGATCCAGATGCTGTATACAGTACTAAAAATACAGGAACAGGTAAAGGATATGAACTTATAGGAACCTATCAAGGTTGGGATAATAATGCTATTTATATAGGAGGTTATAATACGAATCATACAGGTAATAATTATGATGATGCAAACAAAGTAATTTGTGGAGGGAATATTGTTGGTAATGTAGGTATTGGAACACTAGCTATTACTGCAACAGCTTTTAATGTATCTAGTTCAGAAAGATTCAAAAAAAACATTTCAATATTAAAATATGGCTTGGATGATTTGTTAAAAATAAAACCTGTAAAATATCAATACAATTTTGAAAAGTCAGGATTGTATACCATTGGTTTTATAGCAGAGGAAGTTAGTGAAGTAATACCAGAAATAGTATCTCATCAAAATGAAAACCATAAAGTAGTTTCTCGTGAAGAAGGCAAACCTGTTTCTATGGATTATTCTAAAATGAGTGCTGTATTAGTTAATGCTGTTAAAGAACAGTATTCAAAAGTGCAAAAACTAAAAAGTAATAATGAAGCACTTAAAGAACGTTTGGCTAGAATAGAAGAGGCGCTTTTAGAAAAGACTAATAAATAATTTTTTTATTAATTTTAAAAAACAATAATTAATGAAAAATCATTTATTAAAAATATTAGTATTATTTCCCTTAGCTATTTTTTCACAAGTAGGTATAGGAACAACTGTTCCAAACTTTAGCTCAAAATTAGATGTTACAGCAACGGATAAAGGAATATTAGTACCTAGAGTAGCAATTGTTAATTTAAGTACTGCTGCACCAGTAACAGCTCCAGCAGAAAGTTTATTAGTATACAATACAACAGTGGCAACAGGAGTAGGATTTCATTATTGGGATGGGGTAAAATGGACTCCTTTAGCTGGCTCAGCTGGCCTTGATACAGATTGGACAGTAGTTGGTAATGACATGTATAATGCTAACTCTGATTATATAGGTATAGGTACAACAACTCCTACTGTTTTATTACATATTGAAGATATTGCTCCAACTATGCGGTTGTCAAGTGGTACAGAGGCAGCAGGTTTAGTATTAACAACTGATGCTTCTGGAAATGCAAATTGGGGAATACCTAGTTTAGATGTTGATTGGACAATATCGGGGAATGATATGTATAGCGCCAATACAGGTAATGTAGGTATTGGTACAACTACACCTATTGAGCCTTTTCATGTAATGTCAGATAGAATATTGCTAGAAAGTACTGGAAATGCAGTTTTAAGAACTAGAAAGAATAATTGGGATACGTCTAAACAGTACGATTTAATTGGAATGTATACTGATCCTGGTTTTGATGTGAATGCAATTTACCTAGGCGGATATAATGCTAATAATACCAATGGAGATAATTTTGATGCTGGTAATAAAATTTATTTAGGATGGGAAGGGTCTACTCAACTTGAAATAACAGCAACAGCTTTTAATGTTTCAAGTTCTAGAAGAGCTAAAAAAAATATTAGCACTTCAGAATATGGGTTGATAGATATATTAAAAATTAATCCAGTTAAATATCAGTATAAAAATAATACATCAGGATTGTATACAATTGGGTTTATTGCGGAACAAGTTAGTAGAATAATTCCTGAAGTAGTTTCACATCAAGATGAAAAAGGAAATGTAGTTTCTCGAGAACAAGGAGTTCCTATGTCTATGGATTACTCTAAAATGAATGCGGTATTAGTTAATGCAGTTAAAGAACAGCAAATAGAAATTGATATGCTTGAAAATGAAAATATAACGCTTGACAAGCAAATAACAAAGCTAGAAAGTTTGTTGTTTTAAAAAATGAATAAAATATATCATAGGAGTTAAGCAATCTTAGTGAATTGTTTAACTCTTTTTTTATCAATCAACTAAAATTAATTAAGATGAATAAAAACCTACTGATTGTATTAATAGCGCTATTTTCTTATTCAGAAATCAATGCACAAATCATTAATAATCCACCATTTATATTATCCGTTAATGAATTAAAAGTATGGAGCTCTAATGGAGTTACTGCAGATGTTAATAATATTGCTACAGAAAATTTAGCTACACGTTTTATTGATACTAGTACACAGTTAAACTCTTCTTTGAGTAATGATATTCAAATAGCTTGGTTGCCTGATGGAATGAATAATTTTGGAAACTATAATGGTGAACAACCTGTTTTTAATTATTACAATTTTACACACTGGGCATATATTGATAAATTAGTATGGTTTGGAGGTACAGCAGACGATACTGTTCAAATTCCTTCAGCTCCATGGGTAAATGCTGCTCATAAAAATGGAGTGAAAGTTTTAGGGAATGTATTTTTTGCACCAAATGCATGGGGAGGTTCTTCAGCAACAATGACTAATTTTCTTGAAAAAGATGCTTCAAATAATTTTATAGCAGTGACCAAACTTAAAGAGATTATAGAGTATTACAATTTCGATGGTTGGTTTATAAATGAAGAAACAGATACTAATGCTACAAATGGGATATTGATGTACGAGTTTGTTAGAGATTTAACCGAAGCTATTGAACCTTTAGGTAAAGAAGTAATATGGTATGATGCTATGTTGTTAAATGGTTCTGTGAGTTGGCAGAATTATTTAAACGAAAATAATAGTGCATTTTTACAAAACGATGAAAACAATAATGGGGTAGATGGTTATGAACAACGTGTAAGTAGTGCTATGTTTACTAATTTTTTTTGGAATACGTATCAGTGGCCAGAAGCATCTAATAATAATGCTAATGCAATAGGAAGAAGTTCTTATGATGTTTTTTCGGGAGTAGACTTATGGCCTGGGAGAAATCAACCAAATTTTGAAACAGGAGGAAATAATTGGATGAGTGATATTCATAATTCAACTACGGATGTAGGGTATACTTCATTAGGACTGTTTGCTGCCAATACTATATATAATAATGTACTATATAGTAATTTTAATAACGATCCTAATGATAGATTAAGTTTCTATGAAGCTGAAAGGCATATGTTTGGTGGAGCTGATCATAACCCTTCAATAGTTGATGTTTCAGGTTTTAAAGGTATATCTAATTGGATTCCTGCAAGTTCATCTATTAATTCCCTACCATTTGTAACATGTTTTAATTCAGGGCATGGTAGGAAAAAATTTGTTGCTGGAGTTCAAACAAGTACTAATGATTGGCATAATATGTCTGATCAAGATATATTACCAACTTGGCAATTTGCTATTAATGAAAGTTCATCTATTAGTGCTTCTTTTGACTTTAATGATGCTTATAATGGAGGTAATTCAGTAAAGTTTGATGGAATGATTATTGGAGGATCTCCTTCAACGATAAAATTATATAAAACAAACCTAACTGTTGGAACAGAAACAGTATTAGAGCTAATTTACAAGACAGGAGAAATAGGACCAACAAATATGGATGTGTTATTGGCATTTGATGATAACCCAACAAACCTTATTCCTTATAGTTTGGGAAATAGTACATCAATAGGATGGAACACTGAAACTTTAGATCTTACATCGCATAGTGGAAAAAAACTAGTAATGATAGCTTTTGAATTAAGTTCAAGTACTACCGTTAACCCATATTCTATAAATCTTGGGAAAATAATGGTTTTCAATGACCCTGTATTAGGAATGAATAGTGTAAAATTTGAAATTTTTTCTATTTCACCAAATCCTAACAACGGAAAATTTAATATTAATTTAAAATCAAACTCCGGTAAAGATATTCATATAGATATATATGATATAAGAGGGGTGAAAGTATTATCTAAAGTATTTGATCATGAGTTAAATTTTTCAAATGAGATTCATTTAAAAAATATAAATGCTGGAATTTACCTTATTGATGTTACTGATGAAGACAGTAGAGGTATTAAAAAAATTATAGTTGATTAATTTAGTTTAAAAAAGAAAGAGATCGTCTGAAAATTATTTTTTTGACGATCTCTTTCGGCATATAAAAGGGGAATATTATTGAATGAGTACTTTTAAAATTTGTTGTTGACTATTTGTTTTGATTGATAAAAAATATATTCCAGCAGAATAAGCTGTAGTATTTATTGAAATAACTTCATTACCTAATGAGCTAAGTTTATTTATTTGTCGTCCGTTAATGTCATTAATATTAATAGTAATATCTTCATTTAAGTGAGAGCAATCAAGATTTATACTATCATTATTAACAGGGTTAGGATAAAGTTTTATTAAATTATTTAGTTGAAAGTCATTAACTGCTAAAGAGTTTATTGCAATGCAATTTGAAATACTATTGCAATTATTTTCTGTTATTTGAACAGCATAATTTCCATTAGTAGTAGGAGTATAATTTTGGTTTGTAGCACCAGATATTGGAGTATTACTATTGTTGCAATCTACCCATTGATAAGTTGCATTAGCTAAATTAGCTAATAATGTATTACTACTATTAGTAATCGTATAACTAGGGTTTACTGCATATTTACAAGTTCTTAACTTATATTGTTCTATTTCTACTTCTGTCATATTATGGATGTTATTGGCAGGAGCAGCATTAATAGTAAAATAATAAAAAGCTTCCGAATCTGCTTGACTCAGTCCCATAGCTACATAATAATTTATATAGGGTAAGTGGTTAGCATGTCCAACAGGGAAGGCAGTAGCGCTATTTATACCATCGCTCCAAGAGTGAACACCAACTTCAGCACCAACATCAATAATTCTTTTATTTCCAGCAAAAAACATATCTGTAGCTCCTGAGGCTACAAAAGCATCGTTACTATATGCATTTACAGCGGGTAAGTAAGTTGTATAACCTCTGTTTTTTAATTTTTGTGCGGCAACTAAATTAGCAGTGTCATCTTCACTACCTGGCATTTGCATAAAAACTAAAGTAGTAACGTTTGGGTAGCTGTCAATAAATGCTTGTGTAACAGTAGGTGTAGTACTACCAATAACACCATGTAAAACTGCAAATTTTGAGGTGCTATTAGGAACATCAAAGCGTAGTGGGCCATTCTCATTTAGCGTAAGAGTATTTAAATAAGTACTTAAACCCGTTATGTCAGGTGTACAGTCACATGATTCAGGAGTTTGAGCATGTGAAGCATAACTTATAAAAAAAATAAGTAGTAGGAATTGTGATAAAGGGAATTTGTTCTTCATATCTAAAAAATAATTAATTACATTTTATAGATATGGTATATAGAAAAGTCTATACAAACTTAGTTAATATATCCTCCCAATTTCTTCCATATGTTAGAGGATAATTTATTGCTAACATAAATTCAAGTCAAATATATAAAAAATAATTGACTCTTAATACATGACACCATGTCATATTTTTCCACTTGGCACACAAATTGACTATTAGCTAATCGTAAAAGTTAAACGAATACATAATTTAATATAATAAAGATGAGTAAAATAATTGGAATCGATTTAGGTACAACAAACTCTTGTGTTTCTGTAATGGAAGGTAATGAGCCAGTAGTAATACCTAATGCAGAAGGGAAAAGAACAACCCCATCTGTAATTGCATTTGTAGAAGGTGGAGAGATTAAAGTTGGAGATCCTGCGAAAAGACAAGCGGTAACAAACCCAACTAAAACTGTAGCTTCTATCAAACGTTTTATGGGAAATAAGTTCTCTGAATGTGCTACAGAAATTAGTAGAACTCCTTACAGTGTTGTAAAAGGAGATAATGATACTCCTCGTGTTGATATAGACGGACGTTTATATTCTCCACAGGAATTATCAGCAATGACGCTTCAAAAAATGAAGAAAACTGCTGAAGACTATTTAGGAACTGACGTAACAAGAGCTGTAATTACTGTTCCTGCATACTTTAATGATGCACAACGTCAAGCAACTAAAGAAGCTGGTGAAATTGCTGGGTTAAAAGTTGAAAGAATAATCAATGAGCCTACTGCAGCAGCATTAGCTTACGGATTAGACAAAGCTGATGAAGACAAGAAAATAGTTGTTTATGATTTAGGTGGAGGAACATTTGATGTTTCTATTTTAGAATTAGGAGATGGTGTTTTTGAAGTATTAGCTACTAACGGTGATACTCACTTAGGAGGAGATGATTTTGATCAAGCATTGATTGATTGGATGTCTAATGAGTTTAAAGCTGAAAACGGTAACATGGACTTAACAAAAGATCCAATGGCGTTACAACGTTTAAAAGAAGCTGCTGAAAAAGCGAAGATTGAATTATCTGCTTCTACGCAAACTGAAATCAACTTACCATATATTACTGCTGATGCTTCAGGACCTAAGCACTTGGTAAAAACATTAACAAGAGCTAAATTTGAGCAATTATGTGACGATTTAGTAAAACGTTCAATGTTACCATGTGAAAAAGCATTAAAAGATGCTGGGATTTCTAAGTCAGAAATTGACGAAGTAATTTTAGTTGGTGGATCTACACGTATCCCAAGAATACAAGAAGAAGTAGAAAAGTTCTTCGGTAAGAAGCCATCAAAAGGAGTTAATCCAGATGAGGTTGTTGCTGTTGGTGCTGCTATTCAAGGTGGTGTATTAACAGGAGATGTTAAGGATGTATTATTATTAGATGTTACTCCATTAGCATTAGGAATTGAAACTATGGGTGGTGTAATGACTTCTTTAATTGAGTCTAACACAACTATT
>Ga0209291_1000303_pt1 | contig 48405 bp, 44 predicted proteins | sample GOMGulsemesocosm_FD_184633 | JGI IMG/M metagenome (GOLD analysis project Ga0209291, IMG submission 184633) | Methane-oxidizing microbial communities from mesocosms in the Gulf of Mexico - GOM9B Gulf of Mexico (SPAdes) (version 2) | ecosystem: Environmental > Aquatic > Marine > Cold seeps...
CACACTCATCTATATATTATTAGGGGAAACAATAAAAATAAATATGGAGTGAAGATGAAAAAACTGCATTTACTGCTCACTATGAGCCTGTTACTTACAACATCAGTAATGGCTGATAACAACATACCGAATGCACCTGCATGGTCGACTCCTACTCGTGGTGTTGCTGCTTCTGAGTCAGTCGAGTCGACAGTAAAACATCAGCTTGAAGGCAGTGGCGTAAGTTATACCCAAATTGAAATTGATAATAAATTCAGTGCCCCTGATTGGTTTCCAGAACAACATGCGCCTATGCCTCCTATAGTTCAGTTTGGTAAAAAACCAAAAGTATGGGCATGTGCTTCTTGCCATTTAGCCTCTGGAACCGGGCACCCTGAATCATCAACACTGGCTGGATTGTCTGTAAACTACATGACCGAGCAGTTAAAGGCATTTGCATCGGGAGAGCGTGTCGATTACAGCGGGCATATGAATCGTATGGCTGCATTGATGACAGAAGCGGAAATGCTTGAAGCTTCGACGTGGTTTGCTAGCCTTCCGACACCGCAATTTATTACAGTGAAAGAAGTCAGTGATGTACCAGCTACTTATGTTGATAGCACACGCATGCGACAAATCGATAATTCAACAACAGTATCAGAGCCAATAGGTAACCGTATTATTGAAGTACCAGTTGATAAAGACGTGGTACATAAGCGAGCGCCATTAAGTGAATTTATTAGCTATGTACCAGTCGGCAGTATCTCGCGAGGTCAGAGTTTAGTGCAAACTGGTGGTGGTAAAACAATACCTTGTATGAGCTGTCATGGCGCTGATTTATCCGGAACACAAATTGGTCCTGCAATAGCGGGTAATTTCGGTATTTATACAGTGCGTCAATTGCATGGGTTTAAATCAAATACACGTAATGGTGCACAATCAGCAATGATGAAACCCGTTGTTGCCAACCTTACTGACGAAGATATTGTGGATATTGCTGCTTATTTAAGTTCGGTCACTATTATCAAATAACGCTTTTATTACGCTCGAGTGTTCAATTTATCCTTGCCTATTTAAAGATGAATCAAACGTATTAAATTTTACGTTTGATTCATCTTCTGTTCAGCTTATTTTAGTATACTGTTTATCTATTACGATTTATTTATAGTAGACTTTCTATTATATAGTCACTTTTTATCTATAGTAAGTTGATATTTATAGTAACCCTTGTTCTCCTTCCCTTAATTATGAAGTAGGTATATGCGAGACTCAGACATAAAGTTTTCGAAATTAATAAATAAAGCATCCCGCAAAGCAACCTCTCTTAAAGAAGAAGGGCTGGCGAGTATAGCTAAGCTGCAGAACCGTTATTTTTGTATTGGTATTACAGGCTTGAGTAAAAGTGGTAAATCGACCTTTATCACCAGTTTAATAAATCAATTAATGCACCATGAAAATGCCAGTTTAGCAGGGTTCTCACCAGTATTGAGTGAACGTCTTCTTGGCGTTAAAATGCATCCGTTGACAGATACTGATATTCCAGTATTTCCTTATGACAAGAACTACCAAAGCTTAACGAAAGCACAAGCAAAGTGGCCTGCTTCAACCACAAATATTAGCGGTTGTTTGCTTGAATTAAAGCTATCGCGTGCGGGACGCCGTTTAAACCCGTTAAAAGCAGAACAGTTTTCTTTATTCCTTGAAATTCGTGATTATCCAGGTGAGTGGCTACTCGATTTACCGCTACGAGAAATGAGCTTTGCACGTTGGAGCGAACAATGCCAAGCGCAGTACCAAGTTTCGCCACGACGTGAATTGATGGGCGACTTGTTGGACGAATTAATGCTGTTAGACCCACTATCAGCTGTTGATGACAAGGTATTAAAATCATTAAACGTTAAGTTTGTGCAGTTCCTTAATGACTGTAAATATAAGCACAGCAGTTTAAGTTTGATCCAACCTGGACGATTTTTATTACCGGGCACAGTTGAGAATGCTGAGTTATTAAATTTTGTACCGTTGCTAGGCTGTCAGCAATACAGCGAAGAGGTATTAAATGAAGCGGCCGATAACAGTTATTACAAGCATTGCCAGCGCAATTACCAAGGTTATGTTAAACAATTAGTCGATCCTTTTTACAAGAATTTCTTTAGCCGTATTGATCGTCAATTAGTGCTGGTGGATGTGGTAAATACTCTAAATTCTGGACCTGAATATTTAGATGATATGCGCCAAGCATTAACCAGTATTACCGAGAGCTTTTCGTATGGTAGCCAAAATCGTTTAGTGCAGTTGTTTAAACCTAAAATTGATAAAGTGGTGTTTGCAGCGACCAAAATTGATCAGGTATTAAGTGAAGACCATGATGCTGTTCGACAGCTGTTAGGTGTGATTGTCAAACAAGCTTATAAGAGTGCGCAACATGAAGGCGTGCAGCCTATTTGTGAAGCTACGGCAGCGGTACGCTCCTCAACAGAGATAAAGCATCAAGGCGATCGTGGTATTACAGGTTGTGGCGTGAATGGCGAACCTATTGGGTATATTCATCCAACCATACCCACTCGTATACCTGAGGGTGAACAATGGCAGCCATTTTTAGATTGGAAAATACCCTTGCTAAACCCGCCACAAGGGCTGTCGTTTAGTAATCAAGACGTTCTACCGCACATTCGTATTGATAGTATTTTAAATGAATTAATAGGGGATAAATGCCTATGACCAAGCAAGTAGATAGCAACGTAATTGATCGCAACGGAGCCGACCGCGTGTCATCACGTAATCAAGGTAAAACTATTAATATGCACGCAGAAGATATTGTGGAAAAGCCAAGTCGAGAGGCCAAAATATTTGTGCCCGATCTCGATAATGATTTGACTAAAGTGCCAGCTTCAATAACCGCAGATGACTCGGTTGATGAAACATACAGTGGACTCACGCTGGAAGCGCTGCCAATCAAAGGTCTAAAATCGTTTGTTGTCGGTATTGCCAGTATCTTTGGGGTGATGTCGTTATGGCAAATTTATACCATATTTCAAAGTGTGCTAGCGTTTCATTGGATCGCAGCTGCAGGCTTTGCGGGCTTAGTTATTATTGTTGTTATGCTGGCATTGCGTAGCGTATTTAGCTTTATGTCTGACAAAGAAAATATGGCGGCTTTACAAGGCATACAAGACGAGGCTGAACAGTTAAAAGCAACCAATGATGTTGGCCAAGCTAAAGGTTTTATTGCTAAGTTAACTGCGTTTTATAAAGGTAAGCCACAAGCCCCCTTGTTGGCTAAAAGCATTAAATCGATGCCTGATTACAGTAATGATAAAGAAGCTATGCTTCACCTTGAAAACGTATTTTTAGCGCCATTGGATAAAGAAGCACTACGTCGCGTATCTAAACACAGCTTGCAAACAGGTGTTGTTGTCGCTGCAAGTCCGTGGGCAGCTGTTGATATGTTATTGGCATTATGGCGCAGCATGAAAATGATTGATGAAGTAGGGCAGATATACGGCATGCGTCCTTCGTTGGCCAATCGTTACAAGTTATTGAAAAGCGTTATTCGTTACTTAGCACTTATTGGTGTCAGTGAGTTAGCGCTTGATGAAATGCTACAAGAGTTTGGTACCACAAGCTTAGCGGGCATCACTGGCGCACGTTTAAGTCAAGGCATTGGTGCGGGTGTGTATACGGCACGTATTGGTTTAGCGGCTGTAACAGCGTGTAGACCTATTAGCTTTTCGGCAGACAATAAGCCGAAACTGAAAGACTTTATAAAACGAATTGTACAGCGTATGAATGGTTAAACCTTTAATCACCAACGCTGGTAAGGATTGGGTGATTCAATTTCCGATTTACGCTTAGAATAGTCTATTATTGAAGCTTGTAAGTTGTAATTATATTATTGTTTTGCCTATGTTTAGTGGCAGCTTTAATGGTAGGCTTACTCATTCTTACAAGGAGTAAGAATGAGTCTGAGCGATTAAAGGAGTTAATTATGCTGGAATACGTTGCACTAGGTTTACTGGTGTTTGTTGCTATCGTGCTGTTTTATGGTGTCATTGTTATACATGATATTCCTTACGAAATTGCTGTTCACCGAAATCACCCACATCAAGATGCAATCCATGTCGCAGGCTGGGTAAGTCTATTCACCTTACACGTACTTTGGCCATTCTTGTGGATCTGGGCGACCTTGTATCGAACCGATCGCGGTTGGGGTTTCTCTGACGGTCATTCAAGTAAAGCGCACATCGAAAAATTAGAACTTGAATTAGCAGAAGTAAAACAGCGTCTTAATACGTTAGAAGGAGGGAGTGAATAATGGATTTATTACTCGTATTAACGTATACCGCTTTATGTATCGCGATATTCAAAATATTTAAGATCCCACTTAATAAATGGAGTGTACCAACTGCAGTACTTGGCGGTATCATCCTAATTGGTGGTCTGGTTTTCACCATGAATTATAACCATCCATTTTCTGAAATTAGTCGTGAATATTATGTCACTACGCCAATCGTGCCAGCGGTTAACGGCACTGTGATTGAAGTACCTGTTGAACCTAACCAATTATTACAAAAAGGTGATGTGCTATTTAAGCTAGATCCGAAGAAATTCCAGGATAAGCTCGATTCAATTGAAGCGAATTTAGTGGTTGCAGAGGCGGACTTTAAGCGTGCAAAAGAACTGTACCGTAAAGGTATAGGCAAACAACGTGATGTAGACTTAACTCGTGGTCAAGTCGATGATCTAACCGCTAAGCGTGAAGTCGCATTATATGATCTAAATAGCACAGTAGTCCTTGCGCCAACAGATGGTTATGTAGTTCAGCAAGCATTACGTCCAGGTATGCGCGCAGTGAGCTTGCCATTACGCCCTGTGATGGTGTTTAAACACAAAGGTGAAAAGATGCTGGTTGGTTGGTATCGTCAAAACAGCATGCTACGTCTTGAGAAAGGCTCTAAAGCAGAAGTGATCTTTGATGGTCTTCCAGGTAAGGTATTCAGCGCGAAAGTGATTGGTGCTATTCCGGCGATCCCTGAAGGGCAAGTGCAGGCATCGGGCACGTTAATCTCCGTGCAGAGTGCGCGTGTTCCTGGTCGAATCCCTGTATTATTCGAAATAGATGATCCACGTTTTGAACAATACAGCGATGTGATGATGGGCGGCGCGTATGGCCAAACTGCGATTTATTCAGAACATTTTGAACATGTGGCTATTATGCGTAAAGTGTTGTTACGTATGGCGTCGTGGATGAACTACTTCTTCCCGTTTCACTAAACTTATATAGTTAATGAAGTTTAGCTAAAGGTGTTAACTTAGTCATGTGTTGCTAATAAGAATACAGTAAAGGGGGTTGTAACTTAGGTTATAACCCCTTTTTCTATTTCTATTCAAGGTATAACTTTGTGGGTATAATGAAGGGCTGTTTATTACGTACAAAATATGACTGGGAATAGTAAAATGAATAACAACGAAAATAACTGTAATGAATGCCACGAAGCATTAGTTTGGAAAGCAGGGTTATTTCATTGCGTGAGTTGCAATCAGGATTATAAGAAGATGAGCTTTTGTCCAGATTGTAATAGCGAGTTAGAAAAGTTACAAGCATGTGGTGCCACCAGCTATTTTTGCAATACCTGTCATTCACTCAAATCTAAAAGTCGTGTTTATCATGAATTATCAGCTGTTTAACGCATCAATCATTTAGAAGTAGTAAGTTGAAGTAAATTGTAAAAAAAGCAAGTACAATGCCCATCCTTTACAATCACCTAAACTGAAATGTTGACAATAAAACCTATGTACAATGCCATTAAAATGAATATGAGTGAGCTCAAAAATAATAAGATTTTTGAGCTGTTAGTCGTTGCCGTTATTATTATTTCAGCACTTGAAATTGGAGCTAAAACCTTTCAATTACCTGACTCTGCTGTTTCGATTACGGAAATATTAGATGTCTTTATAACCGTGTTCTTTTTGATCGAATTAGCGATTCGCTTCATTGGCGATGATGACAAGCGCTCATTCTTAAAAAAAGGCTGGAATGTCTTTGATACATTAGTTGTAGTGATAAGTCTTATACCAATAGACAATAGTGAAATGGCGCTCCTTGCGCGTTTGGTACGTATATTTCGTGTGTTGAGAATGGTATCCGTTGTTCCTGAATTAAGAGTGTTGATTAATTCTCTAATAAAAGCCTTACCACAACTGGGCTATGTTGTCCTATTGATGTTTATCATTTTCTATATATATGCCGCTATTGGCAGCTTTGTATTTAATGAAATTAACCCGAAACTTTGGGGAGACATCGCAATATCTATGCTAACACTATTCAGAATCATGACATTTGAAGATTGGACTGATATTCAATATGAGACGATGGAAGTGTATCCAATGAGTTGGACATTCTACTTGTCATTTATCTTCTTCACAGCATTTGCATTTTTAAACATGGTGATCGGTATAGTGGTTAATGTCATGGAAGAAGAGCATCAAGCAGCCAAAGCTGAGAATGCAGAAAAGCAGCCTACATTAGCTGAACTCCAACAAGAGTTAAAAGAAATAAAATCGCTACTCGCTGCTCAACAGAAGTAATGATTAGATAGTCGCTACTTGTTATAAGTGGATTCAAATGGGCTATAGCCATAGCCATAGCTATAGCCCATTCATTATATTTAAGCCATGCTGATCACGCCAGCCTGCACAAGGTAGCCAGCAAAACCAGCCCAACTTAATGCCAGTAGCGCCCAAGGTAAACGGCTAGGATTTGTTGTTGGTTGTTCAATCTCAACTTCAGTTTCTTGTACACTAGCAGCTGCGTCAGCTCTTAACTTTTGTTTCTTCTGTTTGTCCTGCTGTCGTGCCTTGGCCTTATGTTGTTTTTTATATTCAGCGATTCCCTTTTCAATGCCCGCTGCAATCAGTTTTGTTTGTTCTTTACTTTGTCCTGGCTTTTTTGTGCCATTGGCAATGCGCGTAGATTCGCTTTGTACTTCGGTTGATACTTTCTGTTTCATGATTTTTTCGCTATTGATTCCATTGCCTTGATGATAAATAACTCGTGTCGATGTTGCAAGTTAGCGAAATAAAACGATGCTGCATTGGTAATTAGGTTATTCGTTGATCTGCATCAATAGCGGGAATGGTGATGTGCGTTTATATTTAATGTGAACAGTATGTAAAGTGATTAACACACAAGCTTAAAAGGTGGTAAAGATGGAATTATTACGCAATCCTAAATGTTACACGGACGTGTGTATTGATGGTACTTGGTATCATTACGATCACTGCGGTTCGAAGGTTTATTCTTTAAGTGGTGGCGCGGGACCTGAATTAGATTTAGCGCGTGAACCCGCGACGGAAAATGAGCTGATTGATCTTATTCAAATCGCCATTAATTAATTTTTAGCGAGATACAATTTATTTCCTTTACTCGATATAGGTTATTACTTGCAGTACATATAAATCATTTCCTTGTAGTACATACAGTGTCATCACTCAGCGACATTCGTATTTTTGACCTTTAGATGCACTGGGCGTTTAAAGGTCACTTTTTGTTCTTTACTCCTCTTTACAGTCTTCTCTCTTTGTCTTTTCATTAAATTGTCATATTATGTCACTCTATTTTTATTGGAGAACACAAATATATGAAACGCATTATGCTATTTCTTGCAACCAACCTGGCTGTAATGGTGGTTTTTAGTATTGTATTAAACATTATCTATGCGACTACTGGCATTCAATCAGGTAGCCTTTCTGGGTTGTTGGTGATGGCGGTATTGTTTGGTTTCGGTGGTTCATTAATTTCATTAATGATGTCGAAGAAAATGGCACTACGTTCAATTGGCGGCGAGATCATCACAGAACCTCGTAATGCAAATGAACATTGGCTACTAGAAACTGTTACTCGACAAGCAAAACAAGCAGGTATTGGTATGCCTGATGTTGCTATTTATGATGCTGCCGAGATGAATGCATTTGCAACTGGTGCTAAACGTGATGACGCATTAATTGCGGTATCTACAGGTCTGTTAGCACAAATGACACGCGATGAAGCAGAAGCGGTTGTTGCTCATGAAATTAACCACGTAGCTAACGGTGATATGATCACGATGGCCTTGATGCAAGGTGTTGTGAATACATTTGTGATTTTCTTATCTCGTATTATTGCTAATGCAGTAAGTGGTTTCACATCAAGTGATGAAGAAGGCGAGGGTGAAGGCGAGGGCGGTAGCTTTATGACTTACTTCATTGTCTCAATGGCGTTAGAGATGCTATTTGGTTTCTTAGCAAGCTTCTTAACAATGTGGTTCAGCCGTCAACGTGAGTTTAAAGCGGACTCCGGCGCTGCAAAGCTAGTTGGTAAAGAGAAGATGATTGCAGCTCTTGAACGTCTTAAAACGGGTCAAGAAACACAACTTGAAGGCTCGATGATGGCGTTTGGTATTACTGGTAAGAAGACCATGATGGAATTATTAATGAGTCATCCACCACTACAAAACCGTATTAACGCATTACGTAATCTTTAATTTACGGATGTTATAATTAATTATTTTAGATGATTAAGTTGGCCCCATTGGTACTCTTACTAAAAATAAGGTGTGCCTTTGGGGCTTTTTGTTTTCTATCGGCCGGTTAACCACAAGTATTACTTTATGGTTAATTTAATGTGTATATACTTTGAAAACGTGATAGACAAACAAATAATAAGGCTCAAAAAAGTGTATTTTATATGTTATGAATTAGTGGCTTATGAGGTGAAAGCTAATGACGAACATAACTGAAGATAAAGTACCTGTGGTTGATGATAACGCCAGCCATTTGTTGATGATTAGATTAGTTAAACTATTAATTGCATTTGGTATTCCATTATTTTTGCTCTCTGTCCCCACCTCCCAATTACCCTTTGATGACCTTAGTATTATTCAGCATAGATTACTCGCTATTTTCATTCTTGCTGCGCTGCTGTGGATCCTAGAACCTGTGCCTGTGTTTGCCACCTCAATTTTGATCATCACCCTTGAACTGGTGATGTTGTCTGATCAAGGGCTATATAGTTTTAGGTTTTTTAATGATGGGCTAAATCAAACGAGTAATATCGAAGGCTTGATGCATTATAACGATATCTTTGCTGCCTTTTCGTCACCGATTATTGTGTTGTTCCTTGGCGGTTTCTCATTAGCGATTGCTGCAAATAAATATGCTCTTGATACTAATCTCGCTAATGTTTTGTTAAAACCATTTGGCACTAAGCCAGCTGCGATCATGTTAGGCTTAATGATGATCACTGCGATGTTCTCAATGTTTATGTCAAATACGGCAACCACTGTGATGATGCTGTCTTTATTAGGCCCAATCCTAATGTCTGTACCAAAAGAAGAAAAGGGCATTAAAGCCTTAGTATTGAGTGTGCCAATTTCAGCTAACCTTGGTGGTATTGCGACACCAATTGGTACGCCGCCGAATGCAATTGCCTTACAGTATTTAGATAGTCTTTATAACGTTAGTTTTTTAGATTGGATGATTATTGGCCTACCATTTGTAGTGGTATTATTAGCTTTTGCGTGGTGGTTGTTGCAAAAGCTATTTCCATTTAGTGGCGATCGTTTGCAATTACAACTTGGTGGGGACTTTCAGCGCAGCTGGCAAGCGATAGTTGTGTATATGACCTTTGCGCTGACAATTATTTTGTGGATGAGCACTGGCCTACATGGCATGAATACTTATGTGGTTGCAATTGTGCCTTTGGCTGTTTTCACACTTACAGGCATCATAGGAAAAGAAGAGCTTAAGCTGATTAACTGGGATGTGTTATGGCTGGTTGCTGGTGGTATTGCAATTGGTATTGCATTAGATAAAACTGGGTTAGCGGCTGTCATGGCTAATGCGATCGATTATTCAGTTCTGCCGGCCCTGTTAGTTATTTTAGTCATGTCTTTCGTGTGTTGGTTAATGGCAAATTTTATCTCCAACACTGCAACGGCTAATTTATTAATGCCCATCGCAGCGGCAGTCGCAACTTCAATGGATGATCTGTCATTGTTGGTGATGTTAGTGGTGGTGGCGTGCTCAGCTTCACTAGGAATGATATTACCAGTGTCAACACCACCTAATTCGTTGGCATATGCGACTGGATTAGTTGCCAGCAAGGATATGGCAAGAGTTGGACTCATCATGGGCCTTGCTGGTTTAGCTCTGGTTTATGTGGCTATTCTGGTACTGCTTTAGTTGTTTTAATCTACAGCTGTCGCTGATTTTGTTAAAGCAGGTTGCGTAGTATTAACGATGTTACGTTTATTATCTAATTCGTATACCCAATCGCATTGGTTGGGTAACGTTGTTAAACACTGCTCGGTAATGCGCTGGAAATAGGCGGTGAAATTGCGTACCTCAGCACTCGTCATAAATGTTTCTTTTTGTTTGTGGTCAGTATTTTGTTTTAACGTTTGACGTTTATTTTCTTGTTCTAACCGCCACGCTTGTACGCTGTCGAAACTAGGCGCTTTAAGCATCAGCCAATGATCAATGCGTTGGTATAACCCTTGGTAGTTCTGTTTTAATTGTTGATTAACATAACTGCGCCAAATACCGTATTTGTCTTTGGTAGCTTCTAATTTGTTAATTGGATAGATAAGATCTTTCATCAGCTGCGGTTGCACGCCTAGACACCAACCTTCTAAGATGATCACATCAATAGGACGATCGACAATTGGCCACTGTGATTCTGGGTAAGGGTTGTCAGCAAATTTGTTAAATCGTCGCAACAAAACGGGGTCGCTTGCTGATGCGCCAGCACAGAGTTTCTCTAAGGTGGCATTGGCAAGGTTCATATCATGTGTGCCGGGAACACCACGGGTACGTAATAAAGGGTGGATCTGGTTGGCAAGTTCGTAACGTTGTTTTTTACTATAATAAAAATCGTCCATAGATAATACAGCTACGTTTAAATCAAACTCTGAGCTTAGACGAGTACCTAGATAATCGGCAAGGGTTGATTTACCTGAGCCTTGGCAGCCATTGATACCGACGATAAAGGTCTTTTTTGCTTGCTTTTGGTGCGCGACGATACTAAGTAGTGCACTAGAAAAATACTCTGATGCATGTGTTAAATAATCTGCATCCAGCTGGTGACGCTGAATGAACTGGTCTAGCACTGGCATTGTATTCATATATCACCATTTTTCTTTGAATTCATGTTTTGAATTAGAGTTTTGAATTTAAAATTATCAACAATTACTACAACATTTAAACAGCTTTTAATAAACATTTAAACAACTAATTCATAGCAATCAACTATCATGCCAGTTTAAAAGGTTACTTTAAATTTCGTGTTAATTGCACTGGGTCTAATAATTCTTTTAGTTCTTGTCGTGTTAACTCAGTATTTTCTTCTGCCACATCGATAATTGGCCGCTGTTCACGATAAGCCTGTTTTGCTATTTCTGCAGCTTTAAGATAACCAATGACAGGGTTTAGTGCCGTGACTAGAATCGGATTTTTATACAGTGCTTGCGTTAGCTGTTGTTCTTGTACTTCAAATCCAGCTATCGCTTTGTCAGCGAGTAACCGTGAACTTGATGTAAGTAGGTTAATGCTGTTGATTAGGTTAGTGGCAATCATTGGTAACATAACATTTAGTTCAAAGTTACCTGATTGCCCGCCGATGGTGATTGCTGCATCGTTACCAATGACTTGAGCCGCGGCCATTGCGGTTGATTCAGGGATAATCGGGTTTACTTTACCTGGCATGATAGAAGAACCGGGTTGCAGTGCTGGTAAACTGATTTCACCTAATCCCGCTAACGGGCCTGAATTCATCCATCGCAGGTCATTGGCTATTTTCATTAACGATACAGCAGTTGTTTTTAACTGACCCGATAATGCGACTGCGGTGTCTTGTGTTGCCATTAAAAATGAAAAATTATCCGCTTGGCTAAAACTCACACCGGTTATTGCAGACAGTTTTTGATTAAAGTGGTAGGCAAAATCGGGATGGGCATTGATCCCTGTTCCCACCGCTGTCCCTCCTTGTGCAAGTCGCTGTAACTTGGCTTGCAGCATCTTAATATTATCTATGTTGTAGCTGATTTGAGCTGCCCAACTGAATAATGATTGGCTCATTCTCACGGGCATAGCATCCATTAGATGGGTGCGGCCAGTTTTTACTAGATGGTTTAGGCTAAGTGCTTTGTCTACAATGGTTTGCTGTAAATGCTGCAGTGCCGGTAATAACTGTTTGTCGACTAAAATTGCGGCACTAATATGGATAGCACTAGGTATTACATCATTACTGCTTTGACCGTAATTGACATGATCATTGGCATCAATCTTGGTTTGACTATAGATGCTAGCAAGATGGGCAATCACTTCATTGGCATTCATGTTGGAGCTGGTTCCCGAACCTGTTTGGTAAATATCAACGGGAAAGTGTTGCATGATATTTTTGTCGGCTAGTAATTGGTTAACTGCTGTGCAGATAGCATTGGCGATATCTTCGGGTAATAACTTCAGTGCGAGGTTCGCTTCTGCAGCGGCTGATTTGATCAGTAGTAATGATTTAATGAAATCAATGGGCAGAGTTTGACCGCTGACTGGAAAGTTATCTATGGCCCGTTGAGTTTGAGCGCCATAAAGCGCATTGCTGGGTACGTTTACTTCACCCATGCTGTCGCGTTCAATTCGAGTATTAACCATGACAGTCACCTGCTGCTGAGAGTTAAAAAATTAATTTATGTCATTAAATAGTATAGCGAACAGCGGGCAAGATGAAGTAGGTCGATTAAGTCTGCGGAATAAGGTAAGCTGAAGCCTGTTAAATATTTGCAGTGGATTATGCTAAGTTAAACATGTGGTTAATTTGCATAACCTAATATTGAGTAGGATAAAATAATGTCATCTTTGGAAACGGGTCGTTTGCTACAAGATAAAACACTAACTAACAAGTCTCATGCTGGTGCAGCTAAACAGCTAAATGACTTGGGTATTTCGGGTTTGATGACACTTGAAGCAATTGAATTCCAGACTCTTGAGCTTGATGCCGTTTTAGCTAGCTGTCAGCAATTGCGAGATAGCTACGTGCAGAGAAAAACGGGTTTACCATCAGAATTACAAATTTGCTTACATGGTTCTGCAACCAGTACCGAACAACTTGCTGTATTGGTGCAACTTATCCAGAGTGCGCCACAAGCATTGTGGTCGTTAAGGGATGATAGTTTTAATTGTTATGAAATGGATTTTCGTTTAGCGGCGTTACAACAGCATTTAGCCATTTTAAAACCATTAAACAAGAAGCTTTCACCGTTTGTGAATACCAATGCGCTGGGGTCGATAAGTTCATTGCAATCGATCCAATGCTGTTTGGATAATGCCGGGATGTTTCGTTGGTTCTCTTCTAAATGGCGTTATGCTAAGCAACAAGCATTAATCCTCGCAACCAATAAACAGCTCAAGCTTGATGACATACAGTTGTTATTTCCAGCTATGATTAAATACGTTGATACTCAAGTCCGCTTTAATGAGTTGTTTGGTCAAGCACCGATCTTGTCTACTTTTCATCAGGGTTTGCATACTGATGTCGCGCCACTGTTAGCGGTACGTGAATGGTATAAAGATGTTGAATTTGCACTGGCTGAGCACTTTTCTAGTGAAGCTGCGATCTTACAAGGTTTGTCTGTAATTGATGAACAAAGCGCGAATAACTTGGTAAGTGAGTTTAACGCAATTTTAGTGAAGTCGATTAATAGAATTGATAAGCAAATGAACAAGCTGAGATTAACCTTTCCTGGTTATCAACCGCTGCAACAGGGGGATGTTGATTACATTAACGCGGTTACTGAGTTAAAAGCGATTGTTACAAATGAATTAAGTGTTTTGAAGGAAAGCGGGGTGGAGAGCAGTACTTGCTTATCTGAGCTTTGAAAAATCTGGGTCTAAATACTTAAGACCAAAAATAGTATTCAAAAGTAGTATTCTATACTGAAATCTCGCTACGCCACATTGGAACATTAATTGGTCTAGCGGGGTTTCTGTGAATTTCAGACATAAAAAAACCTCGCTCATTGAGCAAGGCTTTAAAATTTGGTGCGTCCTACAAGACTTGAACTTGTGACATCTAGCATGTCGAGCTAGCGCTCTACCAACTGAGCTAAGGACGCATTGTTTATACCATTTAAAAATGGTGCTCGCTACAAGACTTGAACTTGTGACATCTAGCATGTCGAGCTAGCGCTCTACCAACTGAGCTAAGCGAGCATAATTTGGTATGTCGTTAAGACGAGACGAATATTAGCCCGCATCCAAATTATCGGCAAGTCTTTTTTAAATAATATCAGTTCCTTGCTTTAAAATTAAGCAGTTGGGTCGATATTTAGATCTTCTGCCGGACCAAAGAATTCAAAATGTACATTTTCAGTAGGAATGCCCAATTTAGGTGCGAAGTCATTCATTGCTTGCATGAAAGGTTTTGGCCCTAAGAAATAAAATTCTACATCACGATCACCACCGATTTTCTCTTCCAGCATTGCTAAGTTGATAAAACCTTTAGCATCTGGCTTACATTCTGCGGTTGCATCACTGTAAACGAAGTAGGGTTTGATGTTGTTGTTTTCAGCTGCGAGGTTTGTTACATGGTCACGGAATGCATGCACTTTTGTATTCATCGCTGCATGAATAAAGTGAATAGGACGTTCTGTGCCTTTCAAGCTGTTTAGCATGCTGATAGCTGGTGTTATACCAACGCCACCAGTTACGAGTACAACGGGTTTGTTGTTGTCTTTTAAGACGAAGTCACCGGCTGGTGCTAATACACGTAGTGTATCACCCGCTTGAACGCGGTTGTGTAGGTGATTAGATACGGCGCCACCTTCTTCACGTTTAACACTGATGCGTAAGTATTCTGAATTTGGTGCATCAGATAAGCTGTATTGACGACGCGTTTCTTCACCATCAATGTTTAATACTAAACCAACAAATTGACCCGGTGTGAATGACGTAACAGGATTGCCGTCAGTAGGAGTCAGGTAAAAAGATGTAATATTGTCGCTTTCAGCTACTTTTGTTGTTACAGCGAATTCACGCTCACCACGCCAGCCACCTTCTTTTTCTGCATTGGCTGTATAAGCTGCTTCCTCTGCTGCGATGAGCAAGTCAGCAAGCTGCCAATATGCTAATCCCCAAGCTTCAATCACAGCGTCTGTTGCTGCGTCGCCCAGTACGGCTTTGATTGATTTTAATAAGCACTCGCCAACAATCGCGTATTGCTCCGGCTGGATATTAAGTGAAACGTGTTTGTTCACTATGCGGTTTACAGCCGCTTCTAATACAGCGAGGTTCTCGATGTTACCGGCATAGGCTACAAGTGCGTTTGCTAATGCTTTTGGTTGTGCACTACCAGCTTGGTTACTTTGGTTGAAAAAACGTTTTACTTCTGGGTATTCTCTAAACATCAAAGGATAAAAATGCGCTGTAATATCATTAGCATGAATAGAAACAGCAGGGACAGTCGCTTTGATAATATCTATAGTTTGTTGAGTTAACATAATAGCTACCTTGTAGAGGTTAGTGTGATAAATTGATTTAGATCAATGTTTGTAATTCTCTTATAGCAGTAGCCGTGCCAAGTTTGTAAGGTGTTGATTGTGCTTGGATTTATGTTTGCAGCTTTAGGTTGTTGTGTAAGTGACAACTTTATTCCGTTGTATTAATGACAACTTGTTGTTTAAGTGACAACGGGTGTTGAATGAGCTTAATGTAATAAAAGTTAGATATTCACAATCCTTGTATCTTGCGGTTTTAAATTGGTAAAGTGTTGTTGATGAAGGTTTTAAAACATTTTTGAGGACGCTCTTATGAAATTGAGTATTACAGACAGCATCGAGTTACAGCCTTTAGCAGTTACTGATTCCTTGAATATATTCAATTTAGTTGAATCCAGCCGACCGCTATTAGGAAAATATCTCTATTGGGTTGATGGCGTGCGGGATGAGTTATCCGCTAATAAATACATAGAAGAGCGTACAAATAGCGGTTTACCTGGTTCTCGTTGGTTTAAAATAATATTCGACACGCAGGTTTGTGGTGTCTTTGGTATCAAGTCTATTTCTGCTGGGAGTGGTATTGCTGAGGTCGGCTATTGGTTATCACATGCAGTTCATGGAAATGGAATTATCGTTAACATTATTGCTCAGTTATCCTCTTTTTTGTTAGAGAAGACAGATGCAAAAATAATGGAATTCAGATGCCTTGAAAATAATATTTCGAGTATTCGAGTGGCAAAAAAGTCTGGTGCTGAATTCGTTTATTTAATACCGAATTATATAAACACAGGTAATGAAAATCAGGACTTACATATATATCAACTGCAATTGTAAATCTAAGTATAGATATAGCCATCTGCTTTTCTCACTAAGAATGACCCTGTAGACTGTGGCTCTTAAATGGAATTATATGGTCATTGTTACGATGGCTACGTTTTAGAGGTCGCAGTGTCGCTATTTTTTATTTCTCAAGTTTTGGTTGCCATCGCAATTTTATTCGATTTGATGTCTTTTCAGTTTAAAGAAAGACAGAAAATTGTCGCCTGTTTATTCTGTGCAGGTACGCTTATTTCTAGTCATTTTATTCTGCTTGAACACTGGACCGCTGCCAGCTTGATGGCTATCGCCACGGTTCGTTATCTAGTCAGTATATTCTCGACGTCACCAAAACTAAAGTACTTGTTTTGGTCTGCATCGTTAATCGCGACTGTGCTGACATATTCTGGATTGATTAGTATTCTGAGTTTCTTGGCTTCAAGCATTCAAACAGTGGCTGCGTTCAATAAAGATGATAAGCGTTTGAGAGAATTGATGGTGGTGGGGACGAGCTTCTGGCTACTGCACAATTATTTAATTGGGTCTCCGACGGCGGTGATCATGGAAGTATTATTTATTAGTAGTAATTTAATTGGCTATTATCGTTACTATTACAAAAAAGAGGCTGCCATATAAGCAACCGAGTCGGTGTTAAATACCCTGTAATTATACAGGGTTGATAAACATAGTTATTAACCCTTACAAAGTGCGGCTACAGCCTGCAATCGACGTGTTGGTTCAGCGACAAACGGGTTGGTCTCATCCCACGCATAACCTGCTAAGATTGAGCAGATCATTTGTTTGATCTTCGGGTTAGGATTATCGTGCAACACTACGTCTTGGAACTCACCAGTATACCAACCTTCAACATAACAACGGAATGCGTTCACACCTGTCATTAGCGTATTAGCATAGTCAGTTTGCCAATCAACGGCTTCATTGTTGAACTGTTTTACTAATAAGTCAGCCGCTAGTTCTGCGGATTTCATCGCAATTGTTACACCTGACGAGAATACTGGGTCTAAAAACTCACCGGCATTACCAAGTAAAGCAAAGTTGTGATCAAACAGCTTAGTCACGTTGGCAGAATAGCCCATGATAGAGCCACAAGGGTTGGGGAAGTTTGCTTGTGCAAGTAATATAGCCAGATTGTCTTCTTCAGTTGCTAATTGCTTTAAAGCTTGAAGATGGTCATCAGGGTAGTTAGCAAAGAACTCAGGTTCACCAACTACACCAAACGAACACGTTCCGTTGCTAAATGGAATTAACCAGTACCAAACTTTGCTGTCGTCTGGGTGCACAGAAACCAAGATCTTGTTACGATCATAATGAGGTGCTGTAATGTTATCTTCAATGTGGGTAAAGATAGCGCGTCTTGGTGGCAGTGTTGATGGTTCTTCCAGGTCTAATAGACGCGGTAAAACACGACCAAAGCCACTAGCGTCAAGGATAAAATCGGCTTCAATTTCATAGCAAGTTTGATTTTTATCCAAGATGGTTAATAACGGTTTTTCTCTATCAACATCAATATTTTTAACTTCGTGCTCATAGTTAATGGTGACACCTTGTTGCTCTGCACAATCAGCAAGCAACTTGTCAAAGTGTCCACGTTGTACTTGGAATGTAGAGCCTTCACCAGGGGTGTATTTATCCGTGAAATCAAACTCTGTATACTTGCCACTTGAGTGAAAAGCAGCGCCATTTTTAAACTGGAAACCAGCGGCGTTAACAGCATCAAACATATCCGCTTTTTTCAGCGATTCCATACACGCGGGTAACAGGCTTTCGCCAATTGAAAAACGTGGGAATGTTGATTTTTCGATGATAGTTGCATTGATGCCGTGTTTATTAAGCAGCGCAGCAGCAAGTGAGCCTGAAGGACCTGCGCCAATGATGACGACATGTGCTGGTTGTGTTGATGACACAAAGAATTCCTTATTATGTCGAGTCTTAGCCCGGCAGATTTATCTATTAATATATTTAGTAGCGCGACTTTACCACATGTTAGATAATTGGCTCAAAAATATTAGTGAATCAATAAAAATAGTTGATATAAATCAACAATAAGCCGAAGTATATAATTCATCGAATGTGATTTAACCTGTTGTCACTTTGACCACGCAATGCTATAACTAGTCATTATTGCATGAGTGTTTTAAGGAACTGTTACATGGAAAACCTGCGCTTTATCGAGAGCATAGATAATATCATTTATGACCTATCTAGAGAACTGCCTAAATATCAACGATATAACCGACTATTACAGGCATGGCGGGATGTTTTTTCATGTGACGCATGTGTATTGCTAAAGCTGGAAGGCGACAACTTAGTCCCTAAATCTGCCAATGGGTTACAAATTGAAGCGATGGGGCGGCATTTTCCAATTGGTGAACACCCTAGATTCGAGCAGATCTTAGCCCACTATGAAAACGAAATTCAAAAAAAGGTACACCGTTTTGATGCTGCATGTGGCCTTCCTGATCCTTACGATGGTTTGATCCAAACGCCCGATGGGCAGCTTAATGTACATGATTGTATGGGCGCGGTATTAGTTATTGATAGCAAGCCGTGGGGTATTGTTACTATGGATGCGCTTAATCCACAGCGTTTTGATTCACTCGACCCAAAGATCTTAAACTCTATGATCGGCCTGACTGAAGTCGTTATCAAAACCGCCAACTTAATTTTTGCATTAGACCAGAAGGTGCAACGACAAGAGCAGGTGACAGCCAGTCTAATTAGTGAAAAATTTAGTGAGGAAATGATCGGCTCAAGTTCAGCCATGAACATGCTTAACTTAGAAATTGACTTAGTAGCAGACTCTGACTTAGCAGCCTTGGTATACGGTGAATCAGGCTCGGGTAAAGAGCTGGTGGCACGCCGTATTCACATGGCATCAAAGCGTGCTAAGGAAGCTTTAATCACAGTGAACTGTGCTGCTCTACCAGAAACAATGGTTGAAAGTGAACTGTTTGGCCATGTTGCAGGTGCGTTTACTGGTGCAACTAAAAATCGTTTAGGTAAATTCGAACTTGCTGACGGTGGTACCTTATTCCTCGATGAAATCGGTGAATTGCCTTTATCTATTCAAGCAAAGTTATTACGGGTTATACAGTTTGGTGAACTGCAACGCTTAGGCAGTGATAAACCCCATAAGGTAGATGTGAGGTTAATTACTGCAACGAACCGTGATCTCGCTAAGGAAGTCGAAGAGGGACGCTTTAGAGATGACTTGTACCACAGGCTAACAGTGTACCCATTAAAAGTGCCAAGTTTACGAGAACGAGGCAATGATATCTTGTTATTAGCAGGTAGTTTCCTTGCCAAAATGCAACGTAAAGTCGGTCTTAACAATCTAACCTTAGCTAAAGATGCTGAACGTGCACTATTGGCATATGAATGGCCAGGTAATGTTCGAGAATTAGAGCACCTTTTAAGTCGTGCTTCATTAAGAGCTGCTGCTCGTAACCGTAAAGATGAGCGGGTAGTTGTATTAGAAAGCAGCGATTTGGATATTCAATCTGTAATTGGTGAATCGAATACTAGCCTAAATATGAGCGCTAATACGAGCTCTGATCCTGACATTATTGCAAAAGACATAGCTAGTGTTGAATATGTTGCAGAGCAAGACGAGATAGTAATCAGTACTGCTGATAACGATAACAATTTAAAACAGATAACCGATGATTTTCAGACACAGTTTATCAAAAAGATATTAGCTGAAAACAATGGTAACTCCGCTGCGACGGCTCGATCTATAGGCGTTGATAGAAGTAATTTACACCGATTAATGAAACGGCTAGAAATTCAGTAACTAAATACAAAAGTAACTAAGTCAAATAAGACATATAAAAAAAGGCGGTCGTGATGTCTATCACTACCGCCTTTTTTGTCAATAAAATAGAATTTTGACTAAGCTGTTGCTGTTAGTTCTGGTGTATGATCTTGCGTTGTTTTTCTGAAAACACTTGCCAGCTTAATCGATAACAATATTGCCGCCATTGTTAGGCCCGAAATAAATCCAATCCAGAAACCGGCCGCGCCCATCGCAGGTACAATTAAGTCTGTTAACGCTAGCGTATAACCGATAGTCATACCGACAGCCCAATAAGAGAAGAGGGTGATAGCAAAGATAATTTTAGTTTCTTTGTAACCACGTAATGCACCAGCGGCAATGACTTGTACTGCATCTGATATTTGATATACAGCCGCAATCAACATCAAACCTGTTGCTATGTTAATCGTCGTCATGTCTTCGGTATAAATTTCTGCAATCTCGTTACGCAGCACGATAGTAAAAATTGCTGTGACAACAGAAAAACCAACGCCCATCCACATTGCGGTGATACTGGCGAATTTTGCTTGTAATGGCTTTTTCTCCCCGACATATTGGCCAACGGTAATTGTCGCTGCAATACCAAGACTTAACGGTAGCATGAACACCATTGATGAAAAGTTTAACGCCACCTGATGCGCTGCAACCGTGATAGCGCCAAGTGGGGCTAACAGGATAGACACTACAGCAAATAGGGTTACTTCACAGAACATAGACGCTGCGATTGGGAAACCAACCGCAATAATGTGCGACATTTCCTTTTTATCAATACCATAAACGCGCTCGAATAATTTGATGTCCTTAAAGTCTTTGTGGAAATAACTATAGGCAATCATCGAGATACACATCGCGATAAAAACTAATACAGATGCAACAGCACAACCAACACCACCGAGTGCTGGCATACCAAAGTGACCATTAATGAAGATATAGTTTGCAGGTACGTTTACCATGATACCAATCAAGCCAATCACCATGGTTGGTTTGGTAATTCCTAAACCTTCATGATAGCTACGGATCACTTGATAACCACAGGCGAACGGCAATGCTAACGAAATTACACGTAGATAATCTGTTGTTAGTTCAGCTAATCTATCTTCAACATGCATGTATTCTAGGATCAATGGGCTGTAATATAACAGCGCCATCATCGGCAGGAAGATGATTAATACAAACCACATTCCTTGCTGCACGACTTGCGCAATTTCACTTTGTTTTTTCGCGCCATAAAGTTGTGCAACGATGGGGGTGATCGCCATTAAAATGCCAACTAAAAACATTAATACTGGGAACCAAATACTGTTGGCAATCGCTACCGCCGCCATATCTGTCGCACTTACTGCGCCAGCCATTACGGTATCGACAAAGCCCATTACAGTGAACGCAAGTTGTGCGATCAGAATTGGAACCATTAATTTGAATAAATTAGAAACCTCAGATCGATATTTCTGCACTGCTACTCCGAATATTTTTGGATTGTTATATTGTGTATTCTAAGAATTGATGTTGCTGAAAACGAAAGAAATGATTATGAATGTTGTGATATTCGCGTTCGTGAGGGCATACCTGATCCAGCTATCAGCATAATAATCCTTTATAGCTAGTTTTAAAAGATGTATTTAAAATTATTTTGTTAGATGTAAACAACAGGTTATTAACTAGATGAATTATCTAAATTTACACGATATAGTTAGGCATATTCGTTTTAGTAGTGATTAAGGTCATTTATGTTTACTGGCATTGTACAAAGAAAAGCAAAGATTATTAGTATTGATAAAAAAGAGCTGTTACATACGTTAGAAGTGTCGTTAGCCAAAGAGCATCAAGATGGTTTGGTTATCGGTGCTAGCATAGCTAACAATGGTACATGTTTAACTGTAGTGAAGATGAAAGATAATAGTGTGTTCTTTGACGTGATTGAAGAGACACTTAAAGTGACTAACCTTGCTGACCTTGAAATAGGGGATGAAGTTAACTTAGAACGCGCGGCTAAGTTTGGTGATGAAATTGGCGGCCATCTATTATCGGGCCACGTACACACTCAAGCGGAAATTGTGACGATTAACCGCACTGAAACCAATTGTGATATCTGCTTTGAAATCGCACCTGAATGGCAGAAATACGTATTACCAAAAGGCTTTATTTCAATTGATGGAATTAGCTTAACCTTAGGTGAGGTGACGGATGGTCATTTCTGGGTACATTTAATTCCAGAAACATTGGCTGTGACGAATTTAGGCGGTCGCAAACTTGGTCAGTTTGTAAATATAGAGATTGACAGTCAGACCCAGGCGATAGTTGATACGGTAGAACGTATGATGCTGAATAAATAGCTTACTCGTCTGAAAAATAGGTATTAATATATCAACGTGGCATAGTAAGAGCGATATTTAGGCTTAACTGTTTATCTAAAAAGACCGTATCGCTCCTAAATTAACATGCGCTAATTAAAAGATTTGCTCGTCATCTGCATCAATGAATAATTCATACTTTTCATGTACTTGATCATGTAATAATTTGAAATGAATGCTATTACAACAAGAACTACATTCATCATAAAAATCTTGCGAGCCATTGCTGGCATCAATTTCGGCAGTAATAAATTGACCACAATGAGGGCACACAACTGTCCTATGAGAAAATTGTTTCATGATAACCTCCACAGGCTATAACTCTCTCTAATATAACTAGACTACTTTACATCTTCTAAGCTTATTTTAGTTGAAGATTATACTTTTGCCTGTTTAGAAGTTATGGAGTACATATTGGTAACGATTATAGCATCCAAGTTAGTAGGTATGGATAAAGTATGGGGGCAATCACCGAGGTTAAAACGGCACTGACTAACAAGGCCGTTGTACTGAAGGCTCCGTGCGTGCTACTTAGCTCCATCGCTTTAGATGTGCCAATCACGTGAGAGCCTGAGCCGATTGCAAGCCCTTGTGCTTCTGGTGTTCGAATACGTAGGTACTTTAATAAGAATGGTGCGCAGACGTTACCGAATATACCTACCATAATAACCATAATGGCTGAAATTGCAGGAATACCACCTATGGTGTGGCTGATTGCCATTGCGATAGGTGTTGTTACAGCCTTTGGTGCAAGTGAGGCAATGATCTCTGGTGAGGCTGAAAAGCTGATAGCAACAAAGGTTGTCACCACTAGACCAGTAACAACACCCACACTACAAGCCACTAATACAGCTACAATTTTAGCTTTAACATGTACAAACTGTTGATATAGCGGAAAGGCAAGGGCGATTACGGCTGGTTCGAGTAAACTAGTCAGAATGTTTGTCCCTTGTTGGTATTCTTCTAGCTCAAATTCAAATATAAGCATGATACTGATTAATGCTCCAATCGATAATAAAATCGGATTGAATACTGCTAGTGTGGTTTTCTTATAAACCCATTGGGCTAGGAAATAGGCCGCAAGGGTCAATGGAATAGCTAAATATAAGATCATTTGTCGTCACCTTGCTGCTTGTTTAACACTGCTTTTTGTTTAGCTGCACTGGCACGATTTAAATAACAATAGGTATGACCAACAGTAAAGAAAATAATAACAGTACCGATAAATCCGGCCATGATAAGTGCGATGATATTCTGCTGGACTAATTCAAAGTAGCCCATAAGCGCAACACCTGCTGGCACAAATAAGATACCTATGTGACGGTTAAGTTGTTCACAGGCTTTTTCGACATATTTTTGTTTCAACATACCACTACTGAGTGCCACAAAAAGTAATAACAGTCCGATGATACTTGAGGGAAACTCAATGGGTAATAGTATGCTGATGACACGACCTAAAACCACGAAACAAAAAATGGTGAAAATATTATACAGCCATATTTTCATTGATTACCTACCTACTAATTATGCGATTGCTAAGCAATTACTGTGCGATCGAAAGCGTCCTATATAAATGTTAAAAATATATAGGGCAGATGATACAATAAACGTTACTTGAAGTTTATTAGGTTATAAAAATGCAGTATCCGGTTAATGAAATTTTTGAAACAGTACAAGGTGAAGGCCATTTTACTGGTTATCCCGTTATCTTTATTCGTCTACAAGGATGCGATGTTGGTTGTTCTTGGTGTGATACCAAACAAACTTGGACAGTCGATCCCGAGATGCAAGTGTCACAACAGACGGTGAACAAAGCTTGCGATGATAAACCACATTGGGCGAACTTTACTGCACAAGAATTCATTACCATGATACAAAAAAATGGTTTTGTTGCAAAGCATATTGTTATTTCGGGTGGGGAACCTTGCCAATACGATCTTGTTGAATTGACAAGTGAATTGGAGCAAGCAGGGTATTTCTGCCAGATTGAGACCTCTGGTACATCGGAAGTACATGCAACAGATTCTACTTGGGTGACTGTATCACCAAAGATCCAAATGAAAGGTCAGCTACCTGTTTTACAAAGTGCGCTACGCCGCGCAAACGAAATAAAGCATGTGATCGCAATGGAAAAGCATATTGAGGAGCTTGATGCCTTAATCGAAGGTATTGATATCACAGATAAAATAATGTGCTTACAGCCTATCTCGCAGCAACAACGTGCTACAGAGCTAGCGATCAAACTGTGTATTGAGCGTAATTGGAAGTTATCTGTTCAAATGCATAAATATATTTTTATCGATTAAACTGTTTTCATTTGTTTATATTCGTCAACCTTCTACTCGATTTATCAGTCGGAGGCTTGGCGGTACAACTAATCGTTAATATGACTACCAAGTCGGCATGAGTCGCTCATCGCATCCGAGTGCCGTAAGTATTAATCTAAATTAGGGATAGATATGAATCACTTGGATACATCAGATACTGAGCTAACCGTTCGCTTTAAACAACGTGAAGAAACCTTATTACATACAGATTTCTCTAAATCACCGATGCAGCTTGATGATTTCTTACATCCTGAGCTATTTGAAATTTCGCCAATGGGAAATTATACCTCTCGCAGCGAAATTGTGAATTGGCTATTGGCTAAGTCACCGGCTCAACGTTGGAGCTTAACTCAATTTAAAGTCGTAAAATTAGCTACTGATACCATGTTGGTTTGTTATCAAGCTAATTCGATTAATGATGGTGTAGTAAAGAACACAGGCAGTTTACGTAGTTCAATTTGGCGTTTTTACAACCAGCAATGGCGACTACAATTCCATCAAGCAACAAAAAACTAACAAGTATGTTTATTTAATAATTCATATTTTACCTATCTATCTAGTACTATTTCTCTGTTTACCCCCTCTTTAGGGGGTAACTTCGTCGATATTAAGTTTCTTTGTTGATTGTAAATCTTTGACGCAGCTCGCATAAAATATCGCGATGGCTTGGATTGACAATAGTTTGGCACGTTTGGCCTATATCTGACACTGTGTGACAAAAGTATTATGTGAATATAATACCTACGACCTAATTGTTAATGGAATGAAAACAAATTAAAGGTGTAGCATGGATACTATGATGAAAAACACAACTCAGAAGAAATTTTTTAAAACAACCCCAATTGCTTTGGCGCTTATAATCTCAGGCTATAGCGCAGCACCTCAAGCAATTGAATTTAATTGGGGTGATGTCGAAGGCTCATTCAATTCTCAAATTACAGCCGGGTCTAGCTGGCGTGTAGAAGAAGCAGATGCGAAAAATTTAGGTGCGGGGAATGCGATTAGTAATGGTTTAGCTGGTGCCAGCGGGAATACACCTACAGGGGATGACGGTAACCTAAATTACGCGAAAGGAGATGCCTTTACTCAAACGATTAAAGGTATTCATGATCTTGGTTTAACCTATGAAACGGAAGAAGGTACAACCTTTGGTACGTTTGTTCGCGGTAAATACTGGTATGATTATGCATTAGATCAAAATGATGTTGATCATGGCCATGGCAACAACGAATATACAGCAAACATGCCGCTAGATGACAGTAACTTTGATGATCTAACTAAAGCTAAAGGTGCAGCACTGCTTGATGCTTATATCTTCACTGGTTTTTATCTAGGTGATACAGCTGTCGATTTACGTATTGGTAAACAGGTCGTTAATTGGGGTGAAAGTTCATTTATCCAAGGTGGTATCAATGCGGTAAACCCAGTTGATGCAGCTGCATTCCGCCGCCCAGGAGCTGAAGTGAAAGAAGGTTTACTACCGGTAAACATGATTTTTGCTAATATCGGCTTAACAGATAATTTTAGTGTTGAAGCTTTTTATCAACTAGAATTTGAACCGACTGTTATTGATAGTTGTGGTACTTACTTTTCAACTTCTGACTTCCTTGCGGAAGGGTGTGACACTCTCGTATTTTTAGATGGGGTACCCCTAGACAACCCTACCTTCCTTGGCGATAAAGTTGTTTACGACAATAATTTATATGCAGAACGAGGTACGGACGAAAAAGTATCTGATGATGGTCAGTTTGGTCTAGCACTCAAATATTATGCTGAAAATTTTAATGCCACAGAGTTTGGCTTATATTATATGAATTACCATTCACGATTACCATATGCGAGTGCTGAAGCTGGTTTTATTGACCGCTCAAGCTATGATCCTAATAATCCAGGTAATTATAGCCCGTTTGCACCTGTTAGTATTGCTCCAGATGGTTATAATGCCGCGTACCATACCGTTTACCCAGAAGATATTCAGTTGTTTGGTTTAAGTTTTAATACGACAGTTTCGGAATGGGCAGTGTCGGGTGAAGTTAGTCATCGTCTAGATATGCCGTTACAAATTAATGGTTCAGATTTGTTAGGTGCCGCGTTAACAGGTGGTTTATCGGGATCACCTTTCGATGATAGATATGCAGCAGCTGATCCTGGAGATACAGTAGACGGTTTTGATCGCTTTGATTATACCCAAGCTCAATTAACCTTTATCAAATTTTTCGATAAAGCATTAGGTACAGATCGAATTACGACTGTAGCTGAACTTGGTTATGGACACGTATGGGACTTACCAGAAGGTGATGATGATATTAAATACGGTCGTTCTACCACATTCGGTAATAGCTATGACGGGTTCGGCAATGACACCGATGGCTTCACTACCACAGATAGTGCAGGTTACCGTTTAGCTGTGAAAGCCGATTACCGTAACGTATTTTCTGGTGTTGATTTAGCGCCATCAGTAGCTTGGTCTCATGATGTATATGGTTACAGCCCTGAACCACAAGGTACATTCCAAGAAGGCCGTACAGGTGTGAATCTAGCACTTAAAGCTGATTACTTAAATATGTATTCTATGTCAGTAAGCTATACACAGTTCGGTGGTGATTTTAATCCACTATCAGACCGTGACTATGTTTCTGCAGCAGTTGGTATATCGTTCTAATAAATAATAGAAATATGATTTATTTTTATTATTTAAACGGATAGAACGAATAAAGTTTTAGAAAAGGATTTTAATTATGAAAGTTTTCAATAAAGCATATAGCGTAGCAGCCATTTCAGTGGCGATGGCATTCTCGGCATCAACACTTGCGAAAGTAAGTGAAGCGGATGCGGCCAAATTAGGTAAAGAATTGACTCCGTTAGGTGCGGTTACAGCAGGTAATGCTGACGGATCTATTCCGGCATGGACGGGCGGTATTACTAATGCCATTTTAGGTACTGACATTGGTAAAAATGATCGTGTAACTAATCCATATGCCGAAGATAAACCGCAGTTTGTGATAACCGCTGCTAACGTTGATAAATATAAAGACAACTTAACACCTGGCCAGTTGGCTATGTTTAAGAAATACCCTGACACTTATACTATGCCTGTTTATGAAACGCGTCGTAGTTTTGCACAGTCGGATGATATCTATGAGACGGTTAAAGGTAATGCATTAAATGCAACTTTATCGCCTGGTGGTAATGGTCTTAATGATTTTAATATAGCCATTCCGTTTCCGATTCCAGAAAATGGTTTAGAAGTTATCTGGAATCATATTACCCGTTATCGAGGTGGTCATGCAGAGCGTGTTATCACTACTATTCCGGTACAGCGTAATGGTGCTTACACTGCGGTTAAAGTACAAGATAAATTCTACATTCCTGAAGCTTTAAAAGGTGGCCGTGATGCGAAGAAAGATGACAATATCTTGTTCTACTATATGCAGCGTATTATTGCTCCTGCACGTTTAACAGGCACAATTGCATTAGTACATGAAACAGTGGACCAAGTAAAAGAGCCGCGTAAAGCGTGGATCTATAACTCTGGTCAACGCCGTGTTCGACGTGCACCTAACGTATCGTATGATGGCGAAGGTATCGGCGTAGAAGGTTCACGTACATCAGATAATTATGATATGTACAATGGTGCTCCTGATCGTTATGAATGGACACTTGTAGGTAAGAAAGAGCTCTACATTCCATATAACTCTTACAACCTTTCATCTACAGATCTTGAATATAAAGATATTGTGAAGCCAGGTCATATTAATCAAGAATACACGCGTTATGAAAAGCATCGTGTCTGGGAAGTGCAAGCAAAAGTAAAAGACGGTCAACGCCATGTTTATGCACAGCGTAACTTCTTTATCGACGAAGATAGCTGGCAAGCAGGTGTGATTGATCATTATGATGCACGTGGTAACTTGTGGCGTGTAGCCGAAGCGCATTCTGTTCAATATTACAATGCTGACGTAAATTGGTTTGCTGCAGAAACATTATATGATGTTATCGCTGGACGTTACCTAGTAACGGGCTTGAATAATGAAGAGCGTAAAGGTATTCAGTTCGACGTTAAAGCCAAGCGTAAAGACTTCTCTACATCAGCGTTAAAACGTATGGGCCGTTAATTAGGCCTAAATGGTTATGATTGAGCAACTAATAGTCCAAACTTGTTGCTTATTGAAAGGAGATATTTAGTACTTAATTCAAGTATTAAATATCTCCTTTTGTATTTCAGGATTCATCTCGATTACTAAACTGTTTTTTTACATACATCAAATGCCGCGTTAAATTTTGTAGTCATATTCTGGAATGCAATAATCGTGGTTAACTCAACAATTTCATCATCGTTATAATAACAACGTAATTGATCGATATGCCTGTCGGTTACATGCAACGACGTATTGGTGATAGCATCTGTATAAGCAAGAACTGCACATTCTTGTGGTTTGAAATCACTGCAATTTTGCCAATCTAATAGTTTATCTTTATTTAACCTTTCTTTGAGATTTCGTAATAATTTAGAATCATGTTCAATGGTAAATTTACACTGGTTCAGTTGCGCAACGCGTACACTCATGAGTGCATGAATATAAGGCTGGATAGGGGACGTTTTTCTATTAACCGTTTTGTATAATAAGGATATAGCAATAAATAATTTAGGTCTGCGTCCCAACAATTGTGCAGGTTTTAAGGTTTTATTTTGCTTTTTTTCTAACAGCCATAAGAATGGGCGTATAAACCATGAGTATTGGCTTGATTGTAATTTAGGAATGCGCATAATTAACCTCGCTGCATTGCTGTGTTATTTTAATGACGAAGCATTGCAACACTAATTATGGTTTAAATTAAGCAATAAACTAAATTTGTGGTAAATTATTCATTGCTAAGTAAAAGCCTAGTTTCATAAGAGCTCAATAAGAGCTAAATAAGGGTTACATTAAATGACGACGTATTATACCGCGGCTGATCTTGCAGAAGAATTCTCGATCACGCGACGAGCTATTCGTTTTTATGAGACGAAAGGGTTATTACAATCTGAACGTCGTGGACGGTTTATGTATTATGATTATCGTCAACGTGCCCGTTTAATTATTATTTTACGCAGTAAGCGCTTAGGTATTAGTTTAGAGTCAGCAAAGCATTATTTGGCGCTATATGATGACAAACCGGATAGTCCGCCTCGGATGTTATACATGTTACATCAGAGTCGTACACGGTTAGATGAGCTACGTGAGCAACAACTTGCCCTGCAAGAAAATATTGCAGAGCTTGAGGCATTAGAAAAAATTGCGATGAAAGATTTAACTGCATGTGATATCGACATTGAATTAAGCTATCAAGAGTATCTTGAAGAGCTAAGCGAGCACGGTAAACTTGAATCTATAAAGTCTCTGGCTGATTTATAATCCTGGTATAGTCTTTTTAGTTTTACGCTTGTTGACTGTATTGGATGATAAAATCAGCGATGGCATTAATATTGTTCAAATCTAAATATGTTAGCCCTTTATCGCATAATTCTTTTTGATCAATCGCCGCGTCAGTGGCAATTGCAATTATATGTTGGTCATCAATAGCCAGTAATGGCTTGTTTAAACTAGGCCGGTGTAACTCTATTTTAGTAAATTCTTCATGACGAAACCCTTCTACTAGCACCAAATCTAATTCATTTGTGTTGAGCCAATTTAACTGAGTTGTCAGTTTAGGCTCCACGGGCTCGTCTTGTTCGGCAAATAGAATTGTGCGATGTGGTGATGCAAGCACCATTTGGCACGCACCTGCTTTTCTTAATTTATAACTGTCCTTGTTGGGGTTATCCATTTCGATATCATGATGACTGTGTTTCACCATGCCAATACGTAGCCCACGTTCGGTTAGTTTTGGTAGTAGTTGGGTAATTAAGGTTGTTTTACCTGTACCGCTGAACGCAGCAAAGCCAAGTAAGGGGATAGGGAAGTGCTCTAAAGATGTCATAGTGAATACTCGATACAGATATGAATAATATAATTACGTGAAATGAGTATAAAAAAAAGAGGCCGCATAAGCGACCTCTTTACATCAATATCTAGTTAGCATTGATAATTATCAATTACTAAGCAAACAAACTAACTTGCTGGTTTTTCTTCACAAGCAGCTTTAGCACATGCAATCGCATGTTGTTTATCACTCTCTTCTAACTCTTCATCTTCAACGAAAACCGGTAATGGTTTATGTTCCGTTGCAAGGAATGAATAGATTACAGGTAAGATGAATAGTGTAAACAATGTACCGATTGCAAGGCCTGATACGATAACAAGACCAATACTAAAGCGCTGCTCAGCACCTGCACCAGTTGCATACATTAACGGAATTAGACCCGCAATCATTGCTGCTGTTGTCATTAAGATTGGACGTAAACGTACTTTAGCCGCTTCAATAACAGCTTCTGTTCGGCTCTTGCCATGATGTAGCTGCTCTTCTTTTGCTACTTCACAAATCAAGATACCATGCTTGGTAATAAGACCGACGAGGGTAATCAAACCAACCTGAGAATAAATATTCATGGTTGAAAGACCCCAAGCAAGTGATATTAGCGCGCCTGATACAGCAAGTGGAACTGATACCATGATAACTAATGGATCACGCGCTGATTCGAACTGAATAGCTAGTACTAAGTAAATGATTGCGAGTGCAAGTGCAAACGTCATATACAAAGCGCTACCTTCAGTTACAAACTGACGAGACTCACCCATAAAGTCATAACGATAACCTTTTGGTAGTTTCGATGACGCGGTGTTTTCGAACCATGAAATTGCATCACCCATAGCTACACCTGGACTTGGTACTGCACCAATAGTTGCAGAGTTAAGCTGGTTGAAGTGGGGTAGTGAACGTGGTTCTGCTACAACATCAATCGTGATCAAGCTGCCTAGTGGTACTGCGTTGCCATCAGCCGCACGTACATAGTAGCTGTTCATTGATTCTGGGTTTAAACGGTACTTACGTTCAACTTGAGGAATAACCTCGTATGAACGACCATTTAAATCGATACGGTTAACATAACCGTCAGACATCATGGTACTTAACGTAATACCAATATCTTGCATGGTAATACCGTAAGCACCGGCTTTGTCTTTATCGATGTTAATCTTCATTGTGGCGGAATCGTAGTTAAGATCTAACTCCGAATACACAAATAAGGCATTAGATTGTACTTCTGTTAATACGTCACTTGCTACTTGGAATAGGCTTTCAAAACTATTTGGGGTAGTAATAACAAATTGTACAGGTAAGCCAGAACCAGCACCCGGTAACTCAGGCATTTGGAAGGCAATAACTGACATGCCCGGTATATCTTTTACTAACCCTGTTATACGATTAACAACTTCACCTTGGCTGGCTTCACGTTCACTCCACGGAACCATAGACGCAATACCAAATGCTTGGTTTGAGCTCGGTACACCAGAGAAGATCTGTGCGTAAGCAATTTCAGGTTGTTCGTTTAGCTTCTCATTAACTTCAGCCATCGAGTTTTCAATGTAATCCAAGTTAGCATTTGATGGGGCTGTACCCATCATCATCAATACACCTTTATCTTCTGATGGTGCAAGTTCGCTTGGAATAAATTTAAACAGCATAGGTAGAGCAGCAAATACGATAAGAGCAAATGCGATCATAACTGGGCGCTTATGCATAACTGCGCTGATCATTCTCTCATAGCCATTTGTCATGCGATCAAGGAAAGCATGAACAGTGTGCTCAAATTTGCTTGGTTTCGCATTTGCTAACAAGATTTTTGAGCACATCATTGGCGATAATGTCAGTGCTAAAATACCAGAAATGAATACCGCGCCTGCTAAGGTAAGGGCGAACTCTTTAAATAATGCACCAGTGATACCACCCATTAATGCGATTGGCGCATAAACGGCGCCGAGCGTTAAGGTCATTGCAATAACAGGTACAGCAATTTCACGGGTACCAATCACGGCGGCTCGGAAAGGGGATTCACCGAGTTTAATATGCCGATCAATATTTTCTAATACAACAATCGCGTCATCTACAACTAGACCAATTGCCAGTACCATAGCTAGCAGTGTCATTAAGTTCCATGAGAAACCAAACATCTGCATAACCATTGCAACACCAATAAGTGACAGTGGAATTGTCACAATCGGAATGATTACAGCACGGAATGAACCAAGGAACAGAGTAATTACCACGATCACGATAAGCGCTGCTTCGACAATCGTTTTAATTACTTCATTAATTGATTCGTTAATCGCAACTGTCGAGTCATACATCACGTTCATTTGGATGTTAGTCGGTAAGTTACGTTCTAGTTCAGGTAATAACTCTAAGACGTCAGCTGCAATGTTAATAGGGTTGGCTGTTGGTGCGGCGTTAACGGCTGCTACAACGGCTTCTTTACCATTTGCTGATGCACGATAGACGTCATGACTTTTTTCTAACGTCACTTTCGCTATATCAGCTAAACGAATCACCTGGCCTTTGTCAGTAGAAACGACAAGACGTTCAAGATCCTCGGTACCTTTTACTTGCGTATCTGCATTACCGTTATAAAGAACAAACTCACCAATCGATTGACCTGTTGCAGACTGGTAGTTATTACTATTCAGTACACCCATAATTTCGGTTGCAGTAAGATCATAAGCCGCCATTTTTAATGGATCAAGCCAAACACGTAGTGCGTATTTAATACCACCGTACATGTCAACTTTAGATACACCATTAATGGTAAATAGCTGAGGATTGATAACGCGATCAAGATAATCGGTTACCTGGCTTGAAGATAGCTCATCACTGCTAAAGGCAATATACATAACCGCAGTGGTTGAACCCGTAGACATAGTTACGGTTGGATCTTCAGCTTCTTTTGGCAGTTGCGAACGTACAGAGTTCGTTTTAGCCAAAATATCAGATAAGGCCGCGTTAGGATCGGTATTCAGCTTCATCGTGATCGTAATAGTTGAACTACCTAATACACTCGATGATGTCATGAAGTCGATATTATCGGCTTGGGCGACGGCTTGCTCTAAGGGCTGAGTAATAAAGCCCTGGATCAAATCGGCACTGGCACCGTAGTAGCCAGTCGTTACGGTAACAACCGTATTGGTCATGTCTGGGTATTCTCGAACCTGCATTTTGAAAATTGCTTGAACGCCAAGCAAAGCAATCAAAAAGCTGATAGATACCGCTAGAACAGGACGCTTAATAAAAATATCAGTAAAGCGCATGTATCCTCCGAATTAAAGCATTGGTGTTTCAGCTGGCACATTCAATGTATCGTTTTCAACAACACGTACTTTAGCGTGATTGCTTAAACGAACTTGACCAGATGTAACAATTTTATCGCCGGCTTTAACGCCTTCTAAAATATGCGCGATTGCATCAATACGTTCACCAACTTTGACAACAGATTGTGTTACACGTAGATCACCATTTTCATCTTCACGAACGATGTATACGTTATCACCGTAAAGTGTAAATGTGATTGCCGTTTGTGGCAGCGTAACTTGATCTTTTACTGTTGGTAGGATTATGTTGGCGCGAGCAAACATACCTGAACGAAGTTGTGAATCGTTATTTGGAATATCTGCTTGAATTTGAATTAAACCACTTTGGTAGTTTACAGCAGGCTCAATGGCACTGATTTTACCGCTAAATGCTGTATCAGGGTAAGAATCAACAAAAATTTCAACTTCTTGGCCTAAATAAATTTTAGATATTTGTGTTTGAGGCACTGTGAAGCGTAAACGCATCACACTTGTATCTTCTAAGCGAACAATCGTTGTACCAGCAGATAAAAACTCGCCTAAGAACACGTTACGTAAACCAACTTCACCATCGAACGGTGCCGTAATCTGACGACGATCGATTACTGCTTTTTGACTTTCGATATCAGCAAGTAGTGAAGAATACGATGCTTCAGATTCATCTAAAGCTTCTTTAGATACGGCATTTTTTTTGTAAAGGGCTTTGTATCGTAAATATTTAGATTCAGCGGCATTAAGTTTTGCTTGTGAACTTTTTAGATTCGCACGCTCAACTTTTGAATCTAGGTTAACCAGTAATTGACCTTCGGTTACTTTAGTGCCTGAGTCAAATGCGATGTGATCGATTTTGCCCGCGATTTCGTTGGCAATATCTACACCCTGGTTAGGTTCAATAAAACCAATAGCCTGAATTGTCGGAATCCAATCTGTTGTTTTAGTATCAACAACGGTAACAGGAAATTCCGGTTCTGGTCTGTTGGCCATAAATTCTGCAATCTTTTGTTGTTTGAAAAGATTAAAACCAATTACACTGCCAAATAAGACTAGTGCGATTAGTAACATGGCAAAGGTCCACTTTTTCATGATTTGATAAACTCCGAGATTAATATACAGGTATATAAATCTTATATAAGTTATGAGGTGAGGCTGTCTACACTGTATCGTTAAAGACCAGTGTCGCTGATAGCTCGTTCAGAGGGTGTATTTGTGTATCCATTCTAGATGTTAACCAGCCTCAATCAAGTATTTTGTTTATTAAAAGGCTGAATTTACGTATATTTACCAAATAGGTAGTTTTACTAGTAAATTTATTGACAGTAGCATTAAAATCGTGACAGCTGACTGCTGTGATTTTGAGCGTTAAAGATTGTTTTTAGCACTTTATCTTCGGCTGATTGTTTTATTGTTGGTTTGCCTTTCTATAATTACCTTTATAGTCGAATATGCGATGTTCAATTTTCCAGAAGTATTTTTCTTTTTTGGCGATGACAAAATCCGGCGCAACGAATCCCTGAATTTGACCTGCAATTTGTTCGGATGTTGTTGCTGTGATAGCTGAACCTGTGATCGTTCTTGAAAAGATGTTGTAAAACCGTTGGCGCTGCTTGTTATTACTGAAATAGAAGGTTTCTTTGACAATATCGCCGTCTTCATCGTGGTAATTTAGTTTTATTTTGTCGCCGTCAGCTTGTGCAGAAATGCCGGAGCAACGAAGCACTTTACGATCTTTTAGTTGCAGTGCTTTTTTTAATTGGTTGTCTGGATCGATTAAATCAACATGACACTGCTGACACTCACGGGCGGCAATGTCATTTTCGGCATTACACTGTGGGCATTGCTTGTATTTAAAACGGTAATGGCATTGTTCATCATTGCCGTCACTAAGTTTGATTAGTCCTTGGCAGCGTCGTCCATAATGTTCGATGATGTCGCCATCTGCATCTGTGATCCCCCAAAATAGATTGGCAAACTCACAGCTTGGACAGGGCACTTGTACCAAGTCACTATTGCTGTTGGGTTTGGTTGAGCCGATTTCAGGTTGGTATAAATCAAACCCGTTACCAGCATAGTCAATGATCAGACAATCGGTTTTGCCTTCTGCAAGTCGTAGCCCTCGACCTGCGATTTGTTGGTACAAGCTTACTGAGTCGGTACGGCGTAAAATGGCAATAACATCGACATGTGGTGCATCAAAACCAGTTGTTAATACCGATACATTGACGAGATATTTGACTTCTTTGGCTTTGAATTGGCGGATCAGTTCATCACGTTCTTTTATGGCCGTTTTACCTGTGATGATGGCGGTTTGTTCGTCTGGTAATAGTTTAAATATTTCTTGTGCATGTTTAATACTAGCGGCAAAGATCATGATGCCTTCACGATTGGCGGCAAGTTCGATCAATTGCTTACAGATAGCTTGTGTTACGCGCGGGCTCTTCGCTAAGAACTGATCTAGTTGTACTTCATTATACTCTTGTGGCAATTCGTCAAACTGATAACGAGCAACTGGCGCATCAATCACTGCTGGAGTGGTTAAAAACCCTTTCTGTACCAGATAGCGTAACGGAAGTTCGTAGATACAGCTTTCAAAAGGTGTTTCATCTTCTGTTCTTACATAGCCTTGATAGTGTTTTTTATATATCCAGCCTTTATCTAAACGATAAGGTGTCGCTGTGAGTCCCAGTACTTTCAGTTTAGAGTTCGTCTTTTTCAAATGGCTGATGACTTTTTGGTATTGGCTATCTTCACTTAAACTAACGCGATGACATTCATCAATAATCAATAATGAGAAAAATCCGTCGAATTTATCCAGATTTCGGCTTAGGGATTGCACGCTTGCAAAGGTAGTTTTGAAGCTGTCTTGTTTCTTACCTAATCCTGCTGCGAAAATGCCAGCTTCAAAACCATCATGTTCGAATTTACTGTGGTTTTGTTCCACTAATTCTTTCACGTGGGCAAGGATAAGGACAGGATGTCTTGCTAGGCGTGCTAATTCTGCCAACACGTGACTTTTCCCAGCCCCAGTCGGTAGTGTGATAACTGCTGGTTGGTCAGATTTTCTAAAGTGAGCTAAAGCTGCATCGACAGCTGCTTGCTGGTAATCGCGAAGAGGCATAGTTAATTTATTTTGACAATTTATTAGTGTGACGATTATCAGCACTTAAACGGCAAAAGTCCAGTTTGATATTCATTTTCATGGTCTATTGCATTGATAGGGTGTGTCTCTTAGTTATTGTTTTAGATAGATTTTACCTTTTGATTGGTAAGGTTATAACGTATTAACAACGGAAGGTAATAACACTAGACTGCTCGCTTCAATAATATACATTATAAATGTGAGTGAGTTTTAAAATGAATTTTAATAAAAAGTATTTAGTGATTGCCTTAAGTATGGGCCTTGCCTTCAATGTTGCAGCAGAAACACTGACTCGAGATAATGGTGCACCGGTAGGTGATAACCAAAATTCTATTACTGCTGGTTCAAGCGGTAGTGTGTTATTAGAAGACGTACAATTGATACAGAAACTACAACGTTTTGCTCGTGAGCGTATTCCAGAACGCGTAGTGCATCCACGTGGTGCTGGTGCGCATGGTGTATTTGTGGCGACTACCGATTTTAGTGGTATTACTGCTGCGGCTCCGTTTGCAGATGAAGGTAAAGAAACACCTGTATTTGTCCGATTTTCTTCTGTGATTCACAGTAAGGGCAGCCCTGAGACAATTCGTGACCCACGCGGTTTTGCCACTAAATTTTATACCGATGAAGGTAACTGGGATCTCGTTGGTAATAACCTACCTGTATTCTTTATCAGAGATGCAATCAAATTCCCAGATATGGTTCATTCATTAAAACCATCACCTGTGACCAATATTCAAGACGCTAACCGTGTGTTTGATTTCTTTTCAAATGAACCTGGTGCTATCCACATGTTGACATGGGTATACAGTGATAATGGTACTCCTGCGAGTTATCGTAAAATGGACGGCTTTGGTGTTCATGCATATAAAATGATTAACGACGCTGGCGAAGTTAACTATGTTAAGTTCCACTGGAAGAGCTTACAAGGTATTGATAATTTAGACGCTGATGAAGTTGCTAATGTGCAATCGAAGGACTTCCAGCACTTAACGCGTGACTTATATGACAGTATTGCCGCAGAGCAATATCCGCAATGGGATTTGTATATTAAGGTGATGAGCCCATCGGATCTTAATAACTTTGATTATAACCCACTTGATGCCACGAAAGTGTGGACCAATATCGCTGAAACTAAAGTCGGCACGATGACATTAAACAGAATGCCAACTAACTTCTTCCAAGAAACAGAACAAGTGGCGATGGCTCCTGCAAACCTTATCCCTGGTATTGAACCGTCGGAAGATAGATTGTTGCAGGGGCGTGTGTTCTCTTATTCTGATACGCAAATGTATCGCTTAGGTGCGAATCATCAGCAATTGCCGATTAACCGTCCTGTTGTAAATGTCGTTAATTACAACCAAGATGGCGCGCTTAATACTGGCTCGACAATATCTAATGTTAACTATCAGCCAAGTAGTGAAGCTGTTGCTGAAGATCAAGCAGCACGTCACTCTACACCATCGCTAACTGGTAATGTGCAGCAACGTGCTATCTATAAGCAATTAAATTTTGCGCAAACGGGAGATCTATACCGTAGTTTCACAGAGCAAGAGCAGCGTAATTTAATCCGCAATCTATCGGGCGATCTTGGAGCTGTTCAAAATAGTGATGTTAAGCATAAAATGCTGAGCTTTTTCTATAAAGCTGATACTGAATACGGTACTCAATTAACCAAAGCGGTAAAGGGTGATCTTGCTAAAGTTAAAAAGATGGCAATGAGCTTATAAGCGAAGTGAGTTAATACGATGCGGAAGGTACTTCTTTAAAGGACACCCTTTCGCATTTATCAAAATGAATCGAGTGTTAAAACATGCTAAATCCTAAAAACCTTATACCAATATTATTATTTGTTGCGCCTATTCTGTCCTTGCTTGTCATCGTAAATTTACATGCCAGTGAATTATCTGAACAATACAGCTATGAGGAACTAACTCCGTATTACTACGCAGCTGCGAGAACGGGTGATGACGAAGTTATTAATGAATTTTTGAATGCTGGATTACCAATTGATATAACAAATAGTAAGGGTTATACCGCTTTAATGATTGCAACATATAACGGTAGGGCATCTATTGTTAATGCATTGATTAAACGTGGTGCAAATGTGTGCGCCAAGGATAATAAAGGCAATGCTGCATTAATGGCTGCAATTTTTAGAGCCGAATTTAGCATAGCTAAGACGTTGATGAAGAGTGATTGTGATGCTAATCAACAAAATAAAGCAGGACAAACAGCTGTTATGTATGCGACTTTATTTGGTCGTGACGAGTTAAGAAAGTTGCTTATTGCTCGTGGTGCAGATTTAGAATTACAAGATAACAGTGGAAACTCTGCAAACAGTATTCAAGCGTATTGATAAATTCGATACTAATTATCTGTCACATGTTTGAGGAAAAGGTCAGTTTAATGCTTAAAGAGTTGTTGTGCTATTGTTAGAGTAATGTTTAACTTTTTGTTTGTAGTAAGATACTTGCATAAAATAGTGCAAGCATTAATTTGATCTGGCATTCTTTTATTCCCATCTAGGAGGTATTGATGATCCCTCAAGCATTCATTTATGACGCGATCCGAACGCCACGAGGTTTAGGTAAACCAACAGGTGCTTTACATGAAGTGAAGCCCGTTAATTTATTAGCCGATTTACTCAATCATTTACAGGTCCGCAATGGTTTTGATACTGATGCAGTGGATGACATAGTGCTAGGCTGTGTTACGCCGATTGGTGATCAAGGTGCTGATATTGCTAAAACAGCTGCATTAGTAGCGGGCTGGAAAGATAATGTAGCAGGGGTTAGTTTAAATAGGTTTTGTGCATCTGGGCTAGAGTCAGTCAATATTGCAGCGATGAAAATACGCTCGGGCTGGGAGCACTTGGTTGTTGCTGGTGGTGTTGAGTCGATGTCACGGGTGAAAATGGGTAGTGATGGTGGAGCCTGGTCGATGGATCCTGAAACCAGTTTAATCACTGACTATATGCCGCAAGGTATTGGTGCTGATTTGATTGCAACACTCGATGGCTATAGTCGCGAAGATGTAGATACTTTTGCAGCGCGTTCCCATCAACGTGCGGCAGCTGCTTGGCAACGTGGTTCATTTAATAAATCTGTTGTACCAGTATGCGACCGCAACGGCATGTTGTTACTTGATAAAGATCAGCTCGTCCGCCCCGATTGCTCTGTTACTTCTTTAGCAAAACTTAACCCTGCTTTTGTTCGCCTTGGTCAAACTGCATTTGATAGTGTCGCAAAACGTCGTTACCCACAAGTTGGACAAATTCAACACGTCCATACGCCGGGTAATGCGTCTGGGATTGTCGATGGCGCAGCATTAGTGCTAGTGGGTAGTGCTGAAGTTGGTGTGAGATGGGGTTTAAAGCCCAGAGCAAGGGTCATTGCTACAGCTGTGGTTGGTGCAGATCCCACAATAATGTTAACTGGGCCTGTTCCAGCAACCAAAAAAGCCTTAGCAGTAGCAGGGTTAACTATTGCTGATATTGATTTGTTTGAGGTTAATGAAGCTTTTGCAGCCGTTGTTATGCGTTTTATGACCGAACTCAATGTCTCGCCAGATATTGTCAATGTCAATGGTGGCTCAATTGCTATGGGGCATCCATTAGGTGCAACTGGTGCGATTATTCTAGGATCATTATTAGATGAATTAGAAGCGCGTAATTTGAAACGTGGGCTTGCAACCTTGTGTGTCGGTGGAGGCATGGGGATAGCAACAATTATTGAACGGGTAGAGGGGTAAATATGTCATCAATTTGTTTAGAGCAAGATGATGCAGGGATAGTGCATTTGATTTTCGATAAACCTGCCTCAAAGGTGAATTTACTTGATCGAAGTTTTATTGATGACTACGTCACAATAATTAATAAGCTTAAGCAGATGACGTTCACTGGCGTTATCCTACGTTCCGCGAAAACAAGTTTTTTTGCTGGTGGAGATATAACTGAACTTAGTCATAGCGCAGAGCAAGGTATAGAAGAAAGCTTCCAGCTATTGTCTTTGCTTAAAGATAAAATGCGTTGGCTAGAAACTTGTGGTCAACCCGTTGTGGCTTGTATTAATGGTGCAGCACTTGGCAGCGGCTGGGAACTAGCATTAGCCTGTCATTATCGTATCGCGCTGGTGAAAAACCTACAACTAGGTTTACCGGAAGTAACGTTAGGCTTACCTGAAGTGACATTAGGTTTAATACCTGGTGTCGGTGGTATTGTCAGGATGACACGATTACTCGGTTTTAAAACAGCAATGCCCTATCTACTTAAAGGCAAACAATTTGATAGTGAAGAAGGCATAAAATTAGGTTTGATTAATCAAATCGCATCATCAAATGTGCAAATGATGGCGCAAGCAACAAATTGGATCTTGTCACAGCAACAGCCAGTTACTCAAGGTTTTGATATAAATGGCTATCAGCTACCGGGTGGCAATATGAGTGACCCCAATATTGCCAGTATGCTTGTTCAAGCACCTGCTATATTAAAGAAAAAAACACAGGGAAATTTACCAGCCCCTGAAGCTATCTTATCAGCCATGATTGAATCGACCGAAGTAGATGTTGATACAGCGTTAAGATTAGAGACGCGTTATTTTCTTAATGTGATTAGTGGTCAAGTAGCTAAAAATATGATTAATACATTTTGGCATCAGCATAATGAAATTAAAGCGGGGGCTTCACGACCTATTGGTCCAGCTGTTAAGAAGTTTACTAAAGTCGGAGTATTAGGTGCAGGTATGATGGGTGCTGGTATTGCTTATGCATTAGCGAGTCATGGTATTACCGTTATCTTAAAAGATATTAGTTTAGAAAAAGCTGTCTTTGCTAAATCATATACGGCTTCTATATTGGCTAACTGTAAATTGGAAGATGAAGAAAGATGCGCAATTTTAAAGCGTATTACGCCATCAAAGGAATCAGCAGATTTAATTGGTTGTGACATGGTTATTGAAGCTGTTTTTGAAGACCGTAAGGTTAAGCATCAAGCAATCACTGAGCTATTGTCTGCGGTTGGTGATGATTTGATCATGGCATCAAACACATCTACATTACCGATTTCAAGTTTAGCCACAGCGTCGACAAAACCAGAAAATTTTATCGGTTTACACTTTTTTTCTCCGGTAGATAAAATGCCGCTCGTAGAGATTATTAAAGGAGATAAAACATCATCTGCGACACTCGCAGCAGCTTATGACTTAGTCTTACAAATTGGTAAAGTTCCAATTGTGGTTAATGATAGTCGTGGTTTTTTTACCTCGCGTGTATTTTTTACTTATGTTTCAGAAGGAATGCGTATGTTAAGTGAGGGCATTCCCGCTGAAGTTATTGAGAATGCCGCAATTCAAGCAGGATTACCAGTTGGGCCTTTGGCTATTACTGATGAGGTGAGCTTGTCACTTATTGATAATGTACGGAATCAAGCCCGGCTGGATTTTAAAGCCGAAGGTAAAGAGCGACTCGATAATCCTGCCGATGTTGTTTTAGATAAACTTCTGGCATTAAAACGAGTTGGGAAACTGGCAGGTGCAGGCTTCTATGACTATAAAGGGCAAGGGAACAAGCAATTATGGCCTGGGTTAGTTGATATATTCCCGACACAAGATAACTGGGATATAGATACAGTTAAAGACCGCTTGCTGTTTGTGCAATCTATTGAAGCACTTAGAGCCTATGAAGAAGGCGTTGTGACAAGTGCGCGCGATGCTAATATTGGTTCTATTTTGGGATTAGGTTTTCCTGCTTGGACAGGCGGTGTTTTGCAATTAGTTGACCATTATGGTGCGGATAACTTTAAGCTGCGTGCCGAGCAATTAAGTGACGAATTTGGACTGCAATTCACGCCTTTAGGCATATTATCAAAATGGAAAGAGTGAATTTTGTGGTTTGTTCATGTTTTATTCATATTGGGTACAATAGTATTGTGGTCAAGAATGACCGAGAATAAATAGGAGACCGCATGAAAAATGCAGCGATTAACCTCATCACAATTTTTATTGGATTTATCAGTTTTGTTTTTGTGACAGGGTTTGGCCTTGTATTAACTGCAACACTATTGATTGTAGGACTAATAACCAAACCTTTTTTAATCAAAAGCTTAAAGAAAAAACTCAATAAAGTGCAAGTACAAAATACGACTGCATCCACAACTGGCAAAGTCTATGAAGGTAAATTTGAGCGAGTTGGTGAATAAAGACGATGATGACCGTTCATAAATTAGGCGTTAGCCTTTTAAAATAAATTAACTTAATGTTATTATCCTAGATTCATGTAACGGTTAACTAGGGAATAACAACTAGTGAAAGTGCCTCAAAGAATACAACCTCTTGTTGATGACGGGCTTGTTGACGAAGTTTTACGTCAGTTAATGAGTGGCAAAGAAGCAACTGTGTACGTTGTGCGTTGTGGTCAGGAGATCCGTTGCGCGAAGGTTTACAAAGAAGTTGAGAACCGCAGTTTTAAACAAGCGGTACAATATCGAGAAGGCCGTAAAGTTCGTAACAGTCGACGCGCTCGTGCAATGGAAAAAGGCTCTAACTTTGGGCGCAACGAACAAGAAAAAATATGGCAAAATGCCGAAGTTGATGCTTTATATCGCTTAGATAATGCGGGCGTACGGGTTCCTGAGCCTTATGGGTGTTTTGACGGTGTATTACTTATGGAGCTAGTCACTGATGCTGATGGCTTTGCTGCACCACGGTTAGCGGATGTTGCATTAACGCCAGAGCAGGCTGTGATTGATCATGCAAAAGTGATCCATTACGCTAGATTAATGCTTTGTGCTGGTCTTATTCATGGTGATTTATCTGAATTTAATGTTTTGGTCGATGAACACGGTCCAGTTATTATTGATTTGCCACAAGCAGTTGATGCGTCAGCAAACAATAATGCGAAATGGATGTTAGAACGTGATGTTGAAAACATGAAACAATATTACGGACAATATGCACCAGAATTACTTAAGACACAGTATGCTAAAGAAATGTGGGCTTTATACGAAGCCGCAGAGCTTACTGTTGAGGTTGAATTGACTGGTGAGTTTGTTGAAAGTACGGAGTCTGCGGATGTAGAAGGTATTCTAGACGAAATCAATGCAGCACGAGAAGAAGAATTGGAACGCTTAGCGCGAATTCAATCGGCGGAAGAGGTTGAATAACCTGAATTAATGAACGCTAGATAAGTCATAATTAGAAGTTAAATGATAAACCCCTTAGCGATATTTATTCCTAAGGGGTTTATCATAATGTTGAAATGAGGATTTGATTATTATCCATGTTTCTTAGTAACCTATAATTTCAGGATCTAACGCGATGTAACTATATCTTGCTCCATGTTTGTTGAATTTTCTTCGGAAACCAATCTATTTGGTCGTAAACCAACACAATTTTTAGGTAAGTCTTGCTCACGCTCTAAGTATAATGCGCAGCCATATAAATTTTTACGTAACTCGGTATCACTCTCTAACTTTGCTTGCCCCCAATAATGTAATTCAAAAATGAGAAACCAAAAGATTTGCTCTTTTTCACTTGAGACCTTTTCGTCAACGACATCTAGAGATTGCCAATCCTGTAAAACATCCCATACCAAGTTACTTAATACACTGTAACTGATTTTATGCATGAGAAACTGATTTACATTGTCCGTTAATAGTGCCGATTTCTCATTAATAAATGCGACTGCTTGCATTGGTTTATCTCCACTTGTTTGAACTAATTTTAAGTCTAGCCTCAAACCCTAATTTTGTGAGGATTAGACTTGATTAATAATGCCTAAAAAGTAATAGTTCGATCTTGGTCACATATTTTTCGCTAAGTGATTGAAATGTTCCTTTAAGAAAGCCAATAACACACGATGTTTCTTCGAACCCGCGCTTCCCGGAGGAAAAACGCCGTATAGCTCAATGTTTGCTAATTCAAAATCAGACAACAGTTGCTCGAGTTTGTGTGAGGCTATCTTGGGTGCAGCATCATAAAAAGGGATCCTTGCAATACCATGACCACCCTCAACGAATGCTGTTCGTGCTGCTGCATTGTTTGTACTTATACTACCTTTAGGCTTAACGCTATAAACACGACTCCCTTTGGACAGTGTTAAGGTACTTGAGCTTAATTTATATAACACCCAATTATGTTCTACCAGTTCAGTTGGAGAGACTGGTCTGCCATATTTCTTTAAGTAATCAGGTGAGGCACATAAACAGGTTTTCATTGATATTAATTTTCGTGCTTGCAAGCCTGAATCTACTAATGGTGCGCCCCTGATTGCAAGATCAATTCCCTCTTGCATGATGTTAACGATATCATCAGTAAGCATTATGTCCAATTCAATCTTCGGAAATTGGATCTTGAACATGTTTAATGCTGGAACAATTATCTGCAATCCAACATTGACCGGGCAGGTTATCTTTAATAAGCCTTCAGGTTCGTGTTTTAAATTTTCAATTTGTTGATTAGCTGATTCTGCCTGCTGGGCAATTTCTTGGCAGTGCTGGTAATATTGCTGTCCTGCTTCGGTGAGCGTAAAGTTGCGTGTAGTTCGATTAAGTAATTTTAGTCCTAATTGAGTTTCCAGTTTTTTAAGATGGTAACTAACTACTGCACGTGAGAGGTTTAAATGCCTAGCTGCCGCGGAAAGCGTACCTTGTTCGACAATCTGTGCGTAAACAACCATACTTTTTAATTGTTCAAATGAAACATTCATAGCTGAATCCAGATAATGGTAATGGTTTGATTGTATCAAAAAATTGAACATTGTAGTCGATATACTCTGCATTGTCAGATTTTACAATGGGAGTTAGACTGTCTCCACTCGCTGTTAATCGCAGCTATGGATAAGCAATTGCTATAACAGCTTTGACATAAATTGATGACTGAATTTAAAACGAGAGAGACTTATTATGAATAAAAACAATATGATCAAAAATATTTTAGTGGTATTAACATCACATGCAGATTTAGGTGATACAGGCGAAAAAACTGGTTTTTGGGTTGAAGAACTCGCCGCACCTTATTATGTGTTTCTTGATGCTGGTATGAACGTTACTCTGGCTTCTCCTGCTGGTGGCAAGCCACCTATTGATCCTAAAAGTGCCGATGAAAGTATGCAAACAGATGCCACTCGTCGTTTTGATGCTGATGATGCTGCACAGCAAGCGCTTGCGACAACGGTGAAACTTGGTGATGTAAAAGAGCAAGACTTTGATGCAGTATTTTACCCAGGCGGGCACGGTCCACTTTGGGATTTAACTGATAACCAAACATCAATTGACTTACTTGCTGCTTTCATTGCTAATAATAAACCTGTGTCAGCGGTGTGTCATGCAAGTGCGGCGCTACTCAATGTTAAAACATCTGAAGGTGAATATGTCATTAAGGGTAAAGCCGTAACAGGTTTTTCTAATACAGAAGAAGATGCTGTACAATTAACTGATATCGTACCATTTTTGTTAGAAGATGAGCTGGTAAAACGCGGCGGTGACTATCAAAAAGTTTCTGATTGGACGCCGTTTGCTATACAAGATGGCTTAATCATTACAGGTCAAAACCCAGCATCTTCAGCAATGGTAGCTGAAAAACTAATCGCGCACGCTTAATATTAGGAAACAAATATGTTGAATTTTACGTTTCAAAACCCAACTCGTATTCATTTTGGCGATGACCAGATTAAATCGATCAGCAAAGAGATTCCGTTAGATGCTAAGGTATTAGTGACTTACGGCGGTGGCTCAATTAAGTCAAATGGCGTATATGATCAAGTGGAAGCAGCACTTTCTGAGCATAACTGGGTTGAGTTTTCTGGTATTGAACCAAATCCAACATATGACCAATTAATTAAAGCTGTCGATGTTATTAACGAGCACAATGTTGACTACATTCTTGCTGTTGGTGGTGGATCTGTTGTTGATGGCAGTAAGTTTATTGCTGCTGCAGCTGTATTCGAAGGTGATGATGCTTGGGATATCCTCAGTAAATACGCACCAGTTACTAAAGCATTGCCTTTGGGGGCTGTTTTGACTTTGCCTGCAACAGGATCAGAATCAAATGGTGGTGCGGTAATCACACGTGACGGCAGTAAGTTATCATTCGGTAGCCCGTTAGTTCGACCTACTTTTGCGATCCTTGATCCTGCAGTTAGTTTAAGCCTGTCTGATCGTCAAATCAGTAACGGTGTTGTTGATGCATTTGTTCATACAATGGAACAGTACATGACTTATAGCATCAATGCGAAAGTACAAGATCGTTTTTCTGAAGGATTGTTGCTAACGCTTATTGAAGAAGGGCCAAAAGCACTAAAGCCGGAAACTAAAGACGATTTAGACATTCGCGGTAATATTATGTGGTCAGCAACAATGGCGCTAAACGGCCTTATCGGTGCCGGTGTTCCACATGATTGGGCAACACATATGATCGGTCATGAACTGACTGCTGCCCATGGGGTTGATCATGCGCGTAGTTTATCTATTGTATTACCAGCAGTAATGAAAGTACTTCGTGATGATAAACGCAGTAAACTGCTGCAATATGCGGAACGAGTTTGGAATATAACAGTTACTGATGAAGATGAAAAAATCAATCAAGCAATAGCAAAGACAGAAGAATTCTTTAAAGTTATGGAAGTACCTACAACCCTTACTGATGCGGGTATTACGACTGGCGATATTGATAATTTGATTGTGAAGTTAGAGAAACACGGCATGGTAGCACTGGGGGAACGTAAAAATATAACCTTGGAAGTAAGCCGTCAAATTCTAGAAGCAGCATTGTAAATACAGAGTTTAACTACTTTATTTATGCCCAATATTAGTCGTAAATAACATATTAATAGTGAAAGCTGGAATGATTATTCATTTCAGCTTTTTTTTTAATTATTAAATGACGATTAGTCATATATTAGTCCTAGTGTCATACTTTTTTAATCCAATGATGTTATAACTCAATGATAATGTTGTTTAATATATTATATTGAATTGTTGTTATTTATACTTAAGGAAGAGTAATGACTGAATTAGAGTGGATGTTGGTCGTAATTATGTTATCGGGTTTTTTGTTTGCGGCGATTGCTAGGTTTAATTTACATCGGTATTTTCAACACAAAAAGATCCTTGCGTCTGCCGATAGGCAGCAATCCCATATACAATTAAAAGACACCTCACCAGAAGCAATTTTAGATGATGG